>ENA-OPZM01000295-OPZM01000295.1-human-gut-metagenome-genome-assembly--contig:-NODE-295-length-21934-cov-5.931306_pt1 | contig 21934 bp, 17 predicted proteins | sample MGYA00242478_ERZ504493 | MGnify/ENA primary metagenome ERZ504493 (study PRJEB26092, sample SAMD00036227) | human gut metagenome | host: Homo sapiens | study: EMG produced TPA metagenomics assembly of... | reverse complement strand
GGGGGGCAGAACGGCTTTTTTTTTTTGTATGCGCGTTGGTGGGCTACATCTGGTACGAAGCCCCCGCCGAGGAAATGAACTTTATTACCCTGTTGGAACTTATCAACGCCAGCGAAGCCCGCGAGGACGACGAGGAATATCAAAGCCCCGTCGATTTGCTGTTTGCCGACTTGGAAGAACGCGACCCCGACCATTTCGCGGTGAAGCAGTACCGAAAATATAAATTGGCGGCGGGCAAAACCGCAAAATCAATCCTCATTTCTTGCGGTGCGAGGCTCGCTCCTTTTGATATAAAGGAATTGCGCGATCTTATGTCCTACGACGAATTAGAACTTGACACGTTAGGCGACAGAAAAACAGCTTTGTTTTTGATTATGAGCGATACGGACAGCACGTTTAATTTTGTTATCGCTATGCTGCAATCGCAGTTATTTAATCTCTTGTGCGACAAGGCCGACGACGAATACGGCGGCAAGCTGCCGGTTCATGTTCGCTGCCTGTTAGACGAGTTTGCAAACAGTGTGACACGTTCTACGCCTAAAATGGTGGGAATAACCGACAAAAGCGTAGCCTAAAGTCACAAACAATTAAATAAATGTGGTTTTAGAGAACTGCATAACTGAAATCTCAAATGACGGGGTAACGCCCTGAAGGGGATTCACTAATACTCCGAATAGCGTCAGCCGAATACAGACGGTTGGGGTTATAAGCTCGGGGAAGTCGTGCGAAGCACACCCTAACGCTTAATGGCGAGGAAAGATTCGTAGAGGTACGGGTTGTGTGTGACAGTGCGGGTGGGTTGCCATATGGTTAGAATGACCAAAAAGGCGGTCTGACAAAGATTCCGAATGTACGGCTCTAAACGAATGGCTTGCAGAAATGCAAGTGTACCAATGGGTATGCAAGCGGGGCAAAGTAAAAGTTGTTAGTATGAAATGCCCTCTGTGTTTACAGGACACAGGTATCTTGAGGGATTCGCTCGAAGATAATGCTTGCAGGGCTAAAGGAACGACCTAAGTGGCAACAATCCTAAGTTATGCGGAACGTGGAAAGCAGCCAATACGGGAGCTGACTGTATCAGCGGAAAAAGTACCGTAGTTGTATTGAAAAGGAAAGGGATTGAAAGAGCCTTTCTATAATAAGTGCATTAGTGGCTGTGAGAGTAGAGGCACAGTACCTGTGAAGCCGTAACAATAAGCGGTGGAGGGATAGCCTCAAGCCGATACTAAGATTTTCTTTCATGCCTATATAGTAATCACCAAAATGGAGATTTTCATAGCTGTCGTGGTGCGACTAAGAAAAAATCATTCTCTGATAAGGAGCTGGTTACTATGGCAAAACGAATTGTAAACAAAGCAGAGCGAAATGCAGAAAGGTATGACGCTAAAGAAACAGGCTACCGATTATTTGAGGACAGCAGAATGGAAAGACATTTGACAGGCTCATGCCGTTGATTGTGTCAGAGCAGAATATCATACTTGCATATCGAAATATCTGTAAAAACAGTGGGAGCAAAACTCCCAGCACAGATGGGAAAACGATTGTAGCGATACAGTCACTGCCCATCGAATCGGTCATTAAAACCGTCAGAAATAAGTTGAACTATTATCAGCCAAAAAAGGTTAGACGAGTTGAAATCCCGAAAGACAACGGAAAAACCCGCCCATTAGGATTCCGAGTATTTGGGACAGACTGATACAACAGTGTATCTTACAGATACTGGAGCCGATTTGTGAAGCGAAATTTCATGAGCGGAACAATGGTTTCAGACCATATCGGTCAACGCAGAATGCAATCGCACAATGCTATAAAATGGCACAGTTGCAGAATCTGCACTTTGTAGTAGATGTAGACATTGTTGGCTTCTTTGATAATATCGACCACAGTAAGTTGATTCGGCAGTTGTGGGGAATCGGCATACAGGACAGAAAGCTGATTATGATAATCAAGCAGATGCTGAAAGCGGAAATCCTGTTCAATGACATTATAATCACTCCCGAAACGGGTACACCACAGGGGGGATTCTATCCCCACTTCTTGCAAATGTTGTATTGAATGAACTGGACTGGTGGATTGCCAGTCAGTGGGAAATGTTCAAAATCAAAGAGGGTAAAACAGGTTTAGAGTTTAACAAGACTGATAAAGAGGGAAACGTCCTCACAGTAGACAGAACGCAGAAATGGAATAAGCTGAGAGCAAAAACCGATTTGAAAGAAATGTATATCGTAAGGTATGCAGATGATTTTAAGCTATTCTGTCGGGATTATGCAACGGCGAAAAAGGTAATGTGTGCCACAAAACTCTGGTTGGCAGAAAATCTGCATTTACAGACCAGTGGAGAAAAGTCGGGTATCACAAACTTGCGGAAGAATTACACTACTTTCCTCGGTATCAAATTTAAGGTTGTACCAAAAGGCAGTAAGTGGGTAATAACGTTCCCACATGGCAGACAAGAGTAAAGCAAAGGTCATTAAAAAGCTAAGTGACGTTTGGAAAGACATAAAGAATCCAAGCAAACAAAGCGAGATAGACCGAAATATAAGTCTTTATAATGCAATGGTTATGGGAATGCACAACTATTACTGTATGGCAACTATGGTATCAGCAGACTTTGCGGAAATCGCCTTTAAAGTAACGGGAAAAAGTAACGGCATGAATCATAATAACCGCTGTTACCCCATAGAACGTCAAGGCGAGATAACCAGCAAGTTTATTCAGGAAAAGTATGGAAAGTCTAAGCAGTTCCGATGGATAAAGGGAAGAATGATTATCCCTGTTGGATATGTGGCTTATGAATACCCCAAATATAAAAGGCGTGAAGTCAATAAATATGTGAGGAAGTATTCAGACATCGAAAACTGTATCAGCTACGATGTTATGAAATACATGATGGAAAATGCACATCTCTACCCTACGTTGGAGATGGCAGACAACGCTCTTTCGAGATATATCGCACAAAAAGGCAAATGTGCGGTAACGCACAATGCCCTGTCAATATCAGATATGGTATGTGTGCATATCAAACCATGTAAGGGAGAGCGAAACGACACTTACAGGAATTTGATTATCCTGTCAAAAGAGGTGTCAGAACTGGTTGGAGCAACGAATCCTGTAAAAATTGGAAAGTTGCTTAAAGACTTACAGTTGACCGAAGAAATGAAAGATAAAATCAATAAACTCCGAAAACACAGAGAGTTGGAGGAAATACAATTCGAGGACTATATAGGCACTAAAAAGTAATCTTAGTCGGTGGAACGCCGTGTGATGGGAAACTATCACGCACGGTGTGGAGCGGGGGAAAAGCCCGAGGTGGAAACGCCAGAGGCTTACCTATCGCTATTTGGTCAGATTCCGAAGTTTGACAAGCTGATTGCAACGATCCGAAGCAGGGAAATTTCTGCTTCCATTATACTCCAGTCCCAGTCGCAGCTCAAGACAATTTACAAGGATGCAGCCGAAACCATTACGGGAAATTGTGACACAATGTTGTTCCTGGGAGGTAAGGAAAGTACCACTCTGAAAGAAATTTCAGAAACACTGGGTAAGGAAACCATTGACTTATATAACACTTCTGATACAAGAGGTCAGAGCAGATCTTATGGTCTGAACTATCAGAAAACAGGAAAAGAACTGATGAGCCGGGATGAACTGGCAGTCATGGACGGTAACAAGTGTATTTTACAGCTTCGTGGTGTCCGTCCGTTTTACAGTGATAAATTTGATATTACAAAACATAAACGGTATAAGCAGTTATCCGATTATGATAAAAAGAATGAGTTTCATGTGGAAGAATATATGAAACATCAGATGGAAGTCCGGTTAAGTCCGGAAGAAGCGTTCGACCTTTATGTGTATGAAGGCAGTGAACTGGAAAAACAATCAAATAGTAAAAATGAAGGCATAGAGCATGTAACGTAAAAACATACATAGCTCTTTTTTTATGCCCTTTTGGGAGGTAGCGATATGCGTAAGCATGAAAGACCGCCCATCAGGGCGGAACCCTCCGAGTAGTAACCGTTAAAAAATCACAATGAAAACAGCAGTTACGAAAGGAGAACATAGATTATGGCGTTTTTTACATCCGCAATTAATATTTTACAGACTCTGGTTGTTGCAATCGGAGCTGGTCTGGCAGTTTGGGGAGTTATCAATCTCCTGGAAGGATATGGAAATGACAATCCCGGAGCCAAGTCCCAGGGAATCAAGCAGCTTATGGCAGGTGGAGGTGTCGTTCTGATCGGTACACAGCTTGTACCATTACTGGCGAATTTGTTTTAGCGGGGCAGTAAGAAAGGAGAACACGCATGGATAAGATTTTTGAGTCCATAGAAGAATGGATGCGTAACCTCCTTACAGGCATGGTCAGCTCAAACCTGACGAACATGTTTACCGATGTGAATGAAAAAACCGGTGATATTGCAAGTCAGGTTGGGCAAACGCCCCAGGGCTGGAGTGGCAGTATTTTCAGCTTGATCCAAAATCTGTCGGATTCTGTGATTGTACCGATTGCCGGAATGATCATAACCTTTGTGTTGTGCTATGAGTTGATTTCCATGCTCACCGAAAAGAATAATATGCATGACATAGATACATGGATGTTTTTCAAATATTTTTTCAAGATGTGGGTAGCAGTCTGGTTCGTAAGCAATGCTTTTACGATCACAATGGCAATTTTTGATGTTGGGCAGAATGTAGTGAACCGGGCGGCAGGTGTTATCAACCAGCAGACGGCAATCAATATTGATTCGGTAATCACCTCGATGGAGACAGCAATGGAATCAATGGAAGTAGGGGAGCTGATTATACTGGCACTGGAAACGCTTCTGGCGAGCCTGTGTTTAAAGGTTATATCCGTTTTTATAACGGTCATTTTATATGGTCGTATGATAGAAATTTATCTGTATTCGTCAATCGGTGCGATTCCATTTGCCACTATGAGCAACCGGGAATGGGGACAGATTGGAAGCAATTATTTAAGAGGATTGTTTGCACTGGCATTTCAGGGATTTTTTATCATGGTGTGTGTGGGCATTTATTCTGTGCTGGTTGCAAACATACAGGTATCAGACAATGTGCATACGGCACTGCTCAGTGTAATGGCATATACAGTGATACTGTGTTTCAGTCTTATGAAAACAGCTAATTTCTCAAAGAGCATCTTTAATGCACACTAAATGTGGAAAAGGAGACGATGAAAATGGCTTTTGTATCAGTACCAAAAGATCTGACAAAAGTAAAAAATAAAATTATTCTCAACCTTACAAAACGACAGCTTATCTGCCTTGGTATTGCAGCGGCAGTAGGGCTTCCGTTTTATTTCCTGTCAAGGGAATTGATTGGTTCGAGTAATGCGGCAACCGGGATGTGTCTGTTGATGCTTCCGGCTTTTTTATTTGCTATGTATGAGAAAGATGGACTTCCTTTAGAAAAAGTCCTCAAAAACGTGATTACAGTAAAATTTATCCGTCCCCCGGTACGGAAATATGAGGTGGAAAACCTCTATGAAAAAAAGAAAATTTTGACAAAAGCGAAAGGAGGTACCGTTCGTGGAAAAAGTAAGAAACGATAAGAATCTTCCAGAGCAGACAGAAGAATTTTCCCATCCGGATGACTGGTGGCTGGATGAAGAGGATTCTGCTGATGGTTTATCAGTGTTTGATCCGGACGAGGCAGAAGATTATGCAAAGGACAGACAGCGTTTGACGGGAGTACCGATGGTTACTGGGTATGAAGCACTGGAGCGACACCGAGGTGTTCGCAGACCAAGACGTAAATTAAGCAGACGGGAAAAACGTGCCTGGAAAAAAGCCCAGAAATATGAACTGAAATTACATAAGGCACACGAAAAGGAAGAGAAAAAACTTGCGAAGCAGGCGGCAAAACAGGCTGCTCGTGAAGAAAAGGCGGCACAGAAACAGGCAAAGAAAGAAGAAAAGCATAAAAAAAAGACAAAGCCGCCGGGTTCTGTAAAATCCAGCGAGGAAAAAGGTGCTGCAAAGAAAATATCCAGCACGAATAAAGACAATAGAAATAAAGGGAAAAACATTACCGCACAGCAGTCCATCCCATATAGAGAAATGGGAAAAGACGGAATCTGTCGTGTGGAGGATGGGTATTATTCAAAGACGATTCGTTTTTATGATATCAACTATCAGTTAGCACAGAATGAGGATAAAAATGCAATTTTTGAGAACTGGTGTGATTTCCTGAATTATTTTGACAGCACCATCCATTTTCAGTTGTCCTTTATCAATCATCACAGCAACATGATGGAATATGAAGATGTGATCCGTATTAAAAAGCAGAATGACAGTTTTGATAATCTGCGTATGGAATTTGCCCAGATGCTTAGAAATCAGTTGGCAAAAGGAAATAATGGACTTGTCAGAACCAAGTACATTACATTTGGAATTGAAGCTGACAATATCCGGGAAGCAAAACCAAAACTGGAACGTATCGAAACAGATATTCTTAATAATTTTAAAGTTTTTGGGGTATCTGCGTATCCGTTAAATGGTGTAGAGCGTTTGCAGATCATGTATGAAACATTCAACCAGAATGTCAAAGTGCCATTCAGGTTCAGCTATAATGATATGCTGCGTACCGGGCTGAATACAAAGGATTATATTGCTCCATCCAGTTTCCTGTTCAAAAATGGAAAGGATTTTCAGATGGGAGATACCATCGGAGCAGTATCCTATCTGCAGATTCTGGCACCAGAGCTGACGGATAAAATGCTTGCTGAATTTCTGGAAATGGACTGTAACCTGCTTGTTAATCTGCATATTCAGTCCATTGACCAGATGAAAGCAATCAAATTGGTTAAAAGTAAGGTTACGGACATTAATCGCATGAAAATTGAGGAACAGAAAAAAGCGGTACGCTCCGGATATGATATGGATATTATTCCGTCTGACCTGAACACATATGGTGGAGAGGCGAAAAGGCTTCTGGAAGATTTACAGTCGAGAAATGAAAGAATGTTTCTTGTGACGGTTGTGTTTTTAAATACAGCAAAAAATAAACAGGAACTGGAAAATGTGGTATTCCAGACGGCAGGTATCGCACAGAAATATAACTGTGCATTAAAAAGACTGGACTATCAGCAGGAACAGGGCCTTATGAGCAGTTTGCCACTTGGAAGAAACTGGATTCCAATCAAGCGGGCATTGACTACCACATCGACAGCTATTTTTGTCCCATTTACAACGCAGGAACTGTTTATGGGCGGAGAATCTATCTATTATGGGTTAAATGCCCTGTCTAATAACCTGATCATGGCAGATCGGAAAAGGCTGAAGAATCCAAATGGGCTGATACTTGGTACTCCCGGCTCTGGTAAATCCTTTGCAGCAAAAAGAGAGATTACCAATGTATTTATTGTCACAAAAGACGACATTATCATCTGTGATCCGGAGGGAGAATATTTTCCGTTAGTCCGGGCATTTAACGGGCAGGTTATCCGTATTTCTCCGACCAGTCATGATTACATCAATCCAATGGACATTAACATCAATTATGCGGATGATGACGATCCGCTATCTCTGAAATCAGATTTTATCCTTTCGCTTTGTGACTGGTAGTAGGAGGGAAAAATGGTCTGGAACCAGTGGAAAAAACAATCATTGACCGATGTGTACGTCTGGTATATCAGGACTATCTTGCTGATCCGGTCCCGGAGAAAATGCCAATCCTGGAAGATTTATATAATCTGCTTCGCAAACAGGAAGAGGCAGAGTCGCAGAGGCTGGCAACTGCACTGGAAATCTATGTAAATGGTTCCCTGAAGGTGTTCAATCACCGCACAAATGTAGAACTGAATAATCGTCTGGTATGTTTCGATATTAAAGACCTTGGTAAACAGCTTAAAAAACTTGGCATGTTGATTGTTCAGGATCAGGTTTGGAACAGGGTAACAGTCAACCGTTCTGCACATAAGTCAACCAGATATTATATTGATGAGTTCCATCTGTTGCTGAAAGAGGAACAGACAGCAGCATACAGTGTAGAAATTTGGAAGAGATTCCGTAAGTGGGGCGGTATTCCGACTGGTATCACGCAGAACGTAAAAGATCTGCTTGCTTCAAGGGAAATCGAGAATATCTTTGAAAACTCAGATTTTATCCTGATGCTTAACCAGGCATCTGGGGATCGACAGATTCTGGCAAAACAGCTTAATATTTCAACACACCAGCTTTCCTATGTAACAAACAGTGGAGAGGGAGAAGGACTGATCTTTTATGGAAATACAATTATTCCATTTAAGGACAGATTCGATAATACCCTTATGCTTTATGCGTTGATGTCATCGAAACCGGAAGATGTAGAGAAGCGTGAAAAACTCGGCATTAAAGGCAGAGACGATAGTTAAAGGGGCAATGGCAGAGCATGAGAAAATGGGTGGCAGGATTATTACTTTCTATATCCGTTATATTGCTTACGATCAGTCTGTATTTCCTGATGGGATTTTTTGTGCAGGAAAGACAGGATAACCAGTTACAGCAAGAGTTACAGGAACTTATGCAGGAAAAAGAGGACGATTCAGAGGAAGATACTTCCGACGATTTAGAGGTAGATGTTGGAATTTTGGCATTGCATGAAGAGAATCCAGATTGTATTGGCTGGCTGACCATTGATGGAACGAGAATAGACTATCCGGTCATGTACCGGCCCGGAGATAAAAATTATTATCTGCATCGGGATTTTAACGGGGAATATTCTGCAAATGGATGTTTATTTCTGGCAGAGGAATGTGTACCAGGAAATTCGGACAATCTGATCATATATGGACATCACATGAACAGTGGAAAGATGTTTGCTGACCTTGAAAAATATAAGGACGAAGGATTTTACGAAGAACATCCGACAATCCTGTTCCGCACGATATGGGGAAATGAACAGTATCAGATATTTGTAGCATTTACAACACCCGTTTATACAGGGAATGATTTTGATTATTACAGTTTTATCAAAGCGGGAACAGTGGAGGATTATAAAAAATTTGTTGCTTCCGTTAAGGAAAAATCACTTTATCAGACAGGAACAACAGCAAAATACAGAGATAAGTTACTTACACTGTCTACTTGTGAGTATTCCCAGAAAAATGGGCGTATGGTACTGGTTGCAAAGAAAAATAACGGAAAGGAATAAAACGGAAAATTACCATAGATCAGGAGATGATGACCATGCAGGAGCATGAATATAAAGCAAGGGACAAGACTGTCCAGAAGATGAGCCGGGATGGACTTAGGGAAAAAAATCTCCGCAGTAAAAAGGAAAAGCGGATTACCGGGCGTGAGGCTGATGAGAAGAAAACAGCCGGACACAGGGAACAGGAGCTGGACTTTGGAAAGGTCAGAAAAACTCATACTGCAGAAGAAACAGTTGAGGGAGTGAAAGAAGGAAAACACAGACTGCAGTCCAGACACGCTTTTCTGGAACAGGAAGAAATTGCAGAAGCGGAAGAAATGGAAAACTCAAAAATGAGTGATGATAAAGCAGGCGGGGAGAAATCTCCGTCTGTTTCACGTTCCAGACTTCGGAAAGAAAGTATCCGGGGGCATCCGGAACGGAAATTTGAACGTGATTCTGAAATAACAGAACCGGACAGGCAGAACCGAAAGAAAAAGATGGTCACAGCCTATGCAGCAAAAGAGCAGAAACGCTACCATGAAAAGTCAGAAGTTGATGAAAAATCAATGGAAGACTTTCGGGAAGAGATTAAAGATAAGACGAAAAGGGAACAGACGCTAAAAGAACAGAAAAAATCAAAATCCCGTCTTTCCTTTGAAGATGAAAGTAAAGGTATGATTCCCGGTAGCGGAATGGCAAGAAAGGGAGCAACCGTTGTTTCAGAAACGGTATCTGCCTATGGTCAGAAAAAAATCAGAGAGGGTACCGATGATAATGCTGCTCTTGATGCAGCAAATCAGATGGAACTTGCGGGAGAAAGTCTTGCAAGAAAGTCAATTTACGTTCGGGAACGGTTGAAAGAAAAACGACAGAGAAATAATCGGTTAAGGGAATCTGTTCTGGAAGAAACAGAAAAATCCCGTTTGCAGTTTGGTACCAGTGTTTCCAATGAAGCAAAAAGGGCGGTTCAGAAAGAAGCAGAGCAGAAGAAACAGTCTGCATTAAAGAAATTACTGCAGAAAAAGCGTTACCAGAAGCAATATCAGGCTGCGAAACAGGGAAAAGCTGTGAAGGACGCAGTGCTTGTAAATGCACAGCGATTTACGGAAAAAGCCAAAGCTGCGGTTAAGGAGCTTGTGGCACAGAACAGAAATATCCTCCTGTCCATAGGAGTTCTGGTGCTGCTGTTTGCGTTAATGGCAACGAGCCTGTCAAGCTGTGCTGCGTTATTCCAGGGCAGTTCCAATGCTATTATTTCTACCAGTTATTCCAGTGAGGATGAGGATATTTATGCTGCGGAAAATGCTTATGTGGCATTGGAAAATGCACTGAATGAGCAGATCAATCAGATGAAAGCAAACCATTCCGACTATGATGAGTTCCAGTTTCAGATTGATGAGATCGGACACAATCCGTATCAGCTTATTTCTTATTTGACAGTCAAGTATGGCGGTTTTACCTATGCCGAGGTTGCGGATGAGATTCAGGAGATTTTCAGGGAACAGTATGGATTATATACGGATTCAACACGAGAAACCGTAACAGAAAAGAAAACAGTCAGGGTTGGAGAATCACTGGGACAGGTTGTGACCAGTGGATATTGCAACTGTCCGATTTGTTGCGGGCAGTGGAGTGGAGGCCCGACTGCAAGTGGAGCGTATCCACAGGCGAATCACACGATTGCGGTGGATGCTTCTAATCCATTTGTGCCAATGGGAACCCATGTCATTATGAATGGTGTGGAGTATGTAGTTGAGGATACCGGAAATTTTGCACAGTATGGTGTGCAGTTTGATGTATTCTACGGCGATCATGCTTCTGCGTCAGCACATGGGCATCAGACCTGGGAAGCATACATAGCAGACAGCAATGGAAGTCAGGAAGTGGAAGTAACGACAACAAGAGAAGTGAACCGGCTGGATGTAACACTTACGAACCATAACCTGGATGCAGTTTTAAGAAACCGTATGACAGACAAGGAACAGGAGCAGTATGACGCTTACAACAAATACTATGGAAATCGTGATTATCTGTTTGACCTTAACACAATTCCGACAGGTGGGGCAGGCTTTGGATATGATATTCCGGCAGAAGCACTTTCTGATCCGCAGTTTGCCAAGATGATCCGGGAAGCGGAAAAATATCTGGGTTATCCGTATGTCTGGGGCGGTGCATCGCCATCTACCAGTTTTGATTGCTCTGGTTTTGTATGCTGGGTAATCAATAATTGCGGAAATGGATGGAACGTGGGAAGAACAACAGCGGACGGACTTCGTTCTTATTGTTCCTATGTATCTCCATCTGATGCAAAGCCGGGAGATCTGATCTTTTTCCAGGGAACTTATGATACGCCGGGAGCGAGCCATGTTGGAATTTATGTAGGAAATAACATGATGATTCATTGCGGGAATCCGATTCAGTATACAAGCATTGCAAGTTCTTACTGGCAGCAACATTTTATGGCATTTGGCAGACTTCACTAGAAGGGAGTGAATAAGAGATGAATATGCGATTAAAAAAGGTTCTGGATGATATTCAGAAAACTGAAAACAAGATTCTGGAATTGCAGGAGCATGTAAGGCAACTGAGAATCCAGAAAAAGCAGATGGAAGATGCAGAAATCATTAAGGCAATCCGTTCCATGAAAATGGATAGCCGAAAGATGCTGACTTTTCTGGATGGAATTCAGAACGGAACAGTTACCATGCAGTTTGATGAAGAGGGCAATCTTTCTATGGATAGTTCTGAAACAGGTATAAAGAAAGAAGAAAATATGGATAGCGAAATGTTAACCGGACTGATAGAAGAAAGAGAGGATTTGGAAGATGAAGAATAAAGTAATGAAAAAAATTTTGATGATTATGTTGTCGTCAACAATACTGATGGGTTCTGCCAGTGTGACTGCATTTGCACAGGCAAATGAAAATGCAGAGCAGACAGAAGCAGTGGAACAGGTGATAGAAGAACAGCCGGCAGAGCAGCCTACCACAGAGGAAACACCGTTTTCCACACCGGGAAACGGACAGCTTGTGGATGATAAGGAGAATGACAGTTCCAAGCAGTTTCTGACTGTACAGACAAAGAATGGAAATACCTTTTATATGGTCATTGACCGTTCCGGTACTTCCGAGAACGTGTACATGATGTCACTGGTAGATGAAAATGATCTGGCAGAGTTCTTAGACGAAAACGAGGAAACTGAGAAAAAAGAGGAATCAGCAGTTGTTCTTCCGGAAACGACTGCAGCACCAGAACCAGAAACTACCGTACAGCCAGAAACAGAAGTGAATCCAGAATCCGTTGGTAATAAAATGTTTGGTTCTGCGATCCTGGGCGGCGGCATTGTACTGGTATTCGGTGGTTTAGCTGCTTTTGTTTTAAGTAAATTCCGAAAGAAAAAAGAGGACGGTATTGTAGAGGAAGGCCTGGAATTTGCTGATGACAGTTACATCAATGAAGATGAAGAAAATGCGGAAGATCAGCAGAAATAACAAAAAAGCATAAGGTATGGAGAAAGGGCAGTTCTTTATGGACTGCCTTTTTGACAGGAACAGGAGGAAAACATGGCGAAATTTTTAGTGATTGCAGAGAAACCGAGCGTGGCACAGAGCCTTGCAAAAAATTTATCTGCTTATCAGAGAAAGGACGGGTATCTGGAGGGGAACAGTTGCATTGTCAGTTGGTGTCTGGGACACCTGGCAGAATATGCACCACCGGAAATTTATAATGAAAAATATGCAAAATGGCAGTTTGAGGATTTGCCGATCATTCCGGAAGTATGGAAAGTTCAGGTATCAGAAGATAAAAAGAAGCAGTTTGATGTGCTATGCGGCTTAATGAACCGGGCAGATGTAGCATATCTGGTCAATGGCTGTGATGCCGGAAGAGAAGGAGAACTGATTTTTAAAAGAGTTTATGATTTGGCAGGCTGTCAGAAACCAGTGAAGCGTCTGTGGATCAGTTCAATGGAAGATGAAGCCATTCAGAAAGGATTTCAGTCCCTAACTGACGGGAGAGAATATGCAGGGCTTTGTAATGCTGCGGTATGCAGGGCACAGGCGGATTGGTTGATTGGAATGAACGCAACGAGAGCCTACACAACCAGATATTTTAAGCGTTTGGTAGTTGGCAGGGTACAGACACCGACGCTTGCCATGCTGACGGAAAGAAAAGAGAAGATCGAGCATTTCAAGAAAGAAGCCTATTATAAGGTTTCTCTGTCAGATGGGAAACTTATGGTAACATCAGAGAGTATCCCGTTAGAAATGGAAGCGGAAGAATTAAGAAAACTTTGTGATGGGACAGAAGCACTGGTCACAAGGGTAAAAAGAGAGCAGAAAAAGACTTTCCCACCAAAACTTTATGATCTGACCGGTCTGCAGAGGGAAGCAAATCGTTTTTTTGGATACACTGCCCAGAAGACATTGGATATGCTGCAGGAGCTGTACGAAGAAAAGATGGTTACCTATCCGAGAACAGACAGTCAGTATGTAACCGAAGATATGAAAGAAACGGTAAAAATGCTTGCCGAAGGCATGACAGATTTTCTTCCGTTTCTGGAATCTGGACAGACTAGAGGTAACATAGATCGTGTGGTTAATAATGCAAAGGTATCTGATCATCATGCAATACTGCCGACAAAAGAAGCAATGGAAAAAGGCATGGGAGGACTTTCCAGTGGAAAGAAAAATCTGCTGATGCTGATCGGACAGCAGCTTGTTCAGGCAACAGGGGAAGAGTACCTTTATGAGCAGACAGAAATTTCCGTACAGTGCAAAGAACATGAATTTACTGCAAAGGGAAAGCTGCCTGTACAGATGGGCTTCAAAGAAGTGGAAGAAGCCTTTCGGAAATACTGTGTAAAGGATAAGAAACCTGACGAACCGGATCATAAGACAGAACTTCCAGAAGGATATGAGGAAGGAATGACTCTTGCCTCTGTGAAGGCAGAGAAGAGTACACATTATACTTCCCCGCCGAAGATGTTTACCGAAGATACCCTGCTTGCTGCGATGGAAACAGCGGGGAATAAGGAATTTGATTCTGAAACAGAGAAAAAAGGACTTGGGACACCGGCAACCAGAGCGAATATCATTGAGAAGCTGGTATCTTCCGGTTATGCAGAACGTAAAGGAAAACAGATTCTTCCTACCGTAGCAGGATGTGAGCTGATTCATGTAATGCCGGAGAATCTGAAATCTGCAGGCCTGACAGCAGAATGGGAGAATCAGCTTCTGATGATGGAAAAGGGGGAAATCCAGGAAGATGAATTTATGAATGGGATTGTATCCATGATTAATGAGATTCTTTCTATGTGCAGGGCAATTTCGGAAGAAGAACGGAACCGTTTTCAGATTGCAAAGGAAGTAATCGGGAAATGCCCGGTATGCGGTTCTGATGTATATGAGGGTAAGACCAATTATTACTGCTCTGACAGAAGCTGTCAGTTTGCTCTGTGGAAGTCGAACCGCTTTCTGGAAAGTATGAAAAAGTCGATGGATAAAAAGATGGCGGTGGAGCTTCTGAAAAATGGACGTACCCATGTGAAAGGACTGTATTCCAAGAAAAAAGACAGCAAATTTGATGCCGATCTGGTATTAGGGTTAGAAGATGGAAAAGCCAGATTCAGTCTGGAATTTCCTAAAAAGAAGAAATAAGGCACAGACGGAAGGAGGAATGAGTTATGGCTCATTTAGATGAGATACGGGGACTTGCGGAGTATCATGCAACCCGTATCAGCAGTTCACCAAGGGACTGGATGAATTATCTGGATACTGCAGCCAGACTGTATCGGTATCCATTTATGGATCAGCTTTTGATCCACGCGCAGCGTCCAAAAGCAACTGCCTGTGCTTCGCTGGAATTATGGAATGAAAAAATGCTGCGGTGGGTAAACCGAGGAGCAAAGGGAATTGCTCTTTTGGATGAAACCATGCAGAAAACAAGACTCCGATATGTATTTGATATTCAGGATACTCATAAGGTAAAAGGTGGAAGAACCCCTTACCTGTGGCGGTTGCAGGAGAAGCAACAGGAGGAGTTATTAAACCATTTAGAAGAAGTTTATGGACTGGAAGTTATAGATACAGGAAGTCTTTCTGATGCACTGATGGCAACAGCGAAGTATATGGTAGAAGAAAATCTGGATGAATACCTGGATGGCTTGACATATGTGATGGAAGGAACGTATCTGGAGGAGCTGGAAGAAGATACCATACGCAGTGAATTTCGCAGTCTGTTGACAGACAGCATTTATTATACGCTGGCTTCCAGATGCGGACTTGATCCGTTGGAACGGCAGGAAGAAATGGACTTCGTACATATCACAGACTATAACAGTTTATCAGTGCTGACATTTATTGGAAATGCGACGAGCATGGCCAGTGAGTCTGTGCTAGTGGATATTGGAAGATTTGTACACCGTATTTCATTAGAAGAAATGAAAAAGGGTATTGAAAATTCTGAGGAAAGGAATTATAATAAATTTAACACGTTAATTCGTGAAAGCGAGGAAAACAACAACAGAATCATAGAAAACGAATATTCACAGGAAGATGAAGGAGGAAATGAGCATGGAACTGACATATCATCGCAAAGGGGATTATCTGTTTCCGAATCTGACAATCCAGGAGACAGAGGTACAGATTGGGAAATACGGAATGCTGCGGAGGACATTTCTGAAGGAACACAAGAACAGCCTGTATCAGAGCCTGTTACTGACCGGGAAACTGAACAGCCATCTGGAAGAGATCGAGAAAACAGCACAGAAGAGATTGGAAGTACAGATGGCGAAACTGTTGGAGAAGAATCCGGCACCATCGAAAGAGGAGAACCCGATGGCGTGGACAGCACATATGAACAGTCTGACGGCAACAGCGGAAGAGAGCATCTTGACGGAATTGGTGTACAGCTAATTGAAGACACAAGTGAAGATCAGTTAAGTAAAGCAGAGGAAGAAATTGCCTCTGCTTTATCTTTGCCCGAACTTCCATCTGTAAATGAACAGAAAAGAGAAATCGAAAACAGAATAGCTGCCCTCTATGCCGGGGAGATTGCCATTCCAAGTGAGGTGGTCGATGAGGTTTTAAGAACCGGAGGAAACCGAAGCAAGAGCCAGCTTCGTATTATCTATAATTTTATGAGTGAACAGACACCGGAAGAATATACAGAGTTTGTGAAGCGGGAGTATGGGACTGGTGGAAAGGGCTTTGAAATCAATGGCATGGAATATTCTGTCTGGTTTGACGAAACGGGATTGCAGATTGCAGTAGGGCATACGGTTACCGATCAGATTCTGGATAAGGCGTTTTTATCCTGGGAAGATGTGAGTGGTCGTATCCATCAGCTTTTGAAGCAAGGCGAGTATGCACCACAGTCTGTACTTGATGTTGCAAGGGAGAATGCGATAAAGGAACATGCCCAGCACTTGCCTATATGAAAGCGGATATGGCAGAGGGTGTAGCAGAACTTGTCTTTGATGAAGAGGATTTACCACATCTTCACAGTATTTATCCGGAAATTACTGATTATCTGGAAGAGAAACTAACAGATCCGGAGTGGCTGGCAGATCTGAACGAGCGTCTGGAAGGACTGGCAATGGCTTATGAGGAAGATAAAAGCATTATGCGGTTCCGCACCTATAATCCAATCAGAATATCCGGTCAGTTTCAGAAATTTGCAGCAGAAGTAATTCCATACAATGCCAGAGATGAATTCGCATGGCAGGAACATAAGGTATTTATTACTCAAGATGAAATAGATGCTTTTCTTGCCGGTGGCGGTCCGTATTCGGATGGAAGGCTTTCTACCTATCTTTTTATCTTCTGAATGGAGATGATAAGGCAAGGACAGATTTTATCAAGGAAAAATATGGGATAGGCGGTCAGAGCCATGCTTTATGTGGAGCAGACAATTCACATGCAGATTATGATGGGAAAGGTTTGAAGCTGGAGAGAGGGGACTATGGGAATCCAGATACTTCGGTGTTGCTGCCCTGGGCAAAAGTTGCAAAAAGAATCGGCTATCTGATTGATAACCAGCAGTTCTTACGTTCCGCAGATTATTCCCGTATGCCGGAATATGAGAGGGAACGGATTGCAGGAAAAGTGATCAGTTTTTATGCAAGGCTGCCAGAAGAAATCGAGCGTCCGTTCAAGCAGGATTTCTTTAATGAAGAAGCAAGAAAAGAACTTCCTGTTATGCTGAATGATTCGGAGCAGTCGCAGAAATTGTTACAGGCGATGGACGATGCACTGGCAATGCTGCCATTGGATTTTGAATCAGTGAATGAAACTTATGAGAAGAAATTACAGCTATTGACGGAAGTACATCAGTATGTGGAAGGCAGCTATACGATTTTCCCAGCACAGGAAGTACCAGATCAGGCAGATGGCTTAGATGGATACCAGATGTCTTTATTTGATATTGTGAGTGCCTCCGAACCAGAAGAAAATACAGAAGAACCAGAAGTGGAAGAATCGTCTGCAGAAATGGAGGAGGTACAAAAAGGGGAACCAGAATCTGAGCCAGAAGATGTAGTTGTACAGGAACAGTGGAACGAGAATGTATTTGAATATCAGGGGTATCATTTTGAACCAGTGGGGATTCTTCCACAAGGTCTGGAAGGGAAAGAACTGGTAAACCAGACAAGAGGAAATACAGAATTGCATTTGACTACCTACGAGCGAGAAGATGATATTTTATATTCCTATGCAGGATCTACGAAGCAAGTGGTTCATCAAAAGCTGATATTTTCCGGTGTATGGAAACCGGACGAAATTATATTCCAGGGGAGAATGAACTGTTTGGCTATGAGGGAGAATTTTTACCATATCTGCAGAATGAACAGGTGCAGGAACAGGAACCTCATAATTTCCATATTACGGACGATGACCTTGGCTCTGGCGGTCCGAAAGCAAAGTTTAAAGCAAATATGGAAGCTATCCGGCTGCTGAAAGAACTGGAACAGGAGCAGAGATTGGCAACACCGGAAGAACAGGAAGTGTTGTCAAGATATGTTGGATGGGGCGGTATTCCACAGGCTTTTGAAGAAAGAAACAGTGCCTGGGCAGCGGAATATACGCAGTTAAAAGGAGTCCTCACACCAGAAGAATACAGTGCAGCAAGGGCATCAACGCTGAATGCCTTTTATACTTCTCCGACAGTCATCAAGGCTATGTATGAAGCACTTGGAAATATGGGACTGAAACAGGGAAATATCCTGGAACCGTCCTGTGGAGTAGGAAACTTTATGGGACTTTTACCGGAAAGTATGAGTGCTGCAAGTATGTATGGCGTAGAACTTGATCCGGTTTCCGGGCAGATTGCAAAACAGCTTTACCAGAAGAACAGGATTGCAGTACAAGGATTTGAGGAAACCAGTTACCCGGACAGCTTTTTTGACTGCGTGATTGGAAATGTACCGTTTGGGGCATATCAGGTCAGTGACCGCAAATATGACAGATACCATTTTATGATCCATGATTATTTTATTGCAAAATCCTTAGATCTGGTACGTCCGGGTGGAGTGGTGGCAGTTGTCACATCAAGCGGTACGATGGATAAGCAGAATCCGGAAGTCCGACAGTATTTCGCAAACCGGGCAGATCTGCTTGGGGCGATCCGTTTACCGAACAATGCTTTCCAGAGAAATGCCAATACCAGTGTGGTTGCGGATATTCTGTTTTTCCAGAAAAGGGACAGGGCTGCGATCACAGAACCAGACTGGGTACAGTTAAAAACCACACCAGAAGGTATACAGTCAATTCCTATTTTGCTAATCATCCGGAAATGGTGCTTGGAGATTTCACAACAGAAAGTACCCAGTACGGAAAACAGGAAGTAACAGTAAAGGCAAAAGCGGAAGCAGATCTGGCAGAGCAGTTAAAGGAAGCGGTAAAGCATATCCAGGGAACCATCACAGAGCAGGAGATTTCAGATACGGAACTGGAAGAACAGGTAGTATCCATACCGGCAAATCCGGATATTAAGAATTTCAGCTTTGCACTTGTCGGAGAGGACATTTATTACAGGGAAAATTCTGTTATGAATAAGATGGAACTTCCCGTTGTGACAGGCGAGCGTGTCAGAGGTATGGTTGCTATCCGGGATGCAACAAACAGGCTTCTGGAACGGCAGTTGGAAGAATGCAGTGATGAAGAGGTCGCCAGCTTACAGGCTGAATTGAACCGGGTTTATGACAGCTTTACTGCCAAGTATGGACTACTCAGCAGCAATGCAAATAAAAGGCGTTCAGCATGGACAGCAGCTATTGCCTTTTGACTTCCCTTGAATTTCTGGACGAAAAGGGCGAGTTGAAGCGGAAAGCAGACATATTTACGAAAAGGACGATCCGCAGGGCAGAGCCGGTAACATCGGTAGACACTGCAAGTGAGGCACTGGCGGTATCTATCGGGGAAAAGGCAAAAGTGGATATTCCTTATATGATGGAGCTTACCGGGAAAACAGAGGAAGAGGTCACAGAGGAGCTTACGGGTGTTATCTTCAAGAATCCGCTTACGGATAAATGGGAGCCATCCGACGAGTATCTTTCCGGGAATGTCAGGGAGAAGCTGAACATTGCAAAGCAGTTTGCAGAGAACCACCCGGAATATATGATCAATGTACAGGCACTGGAACGGGTACAGCCGAAAGATCTGGACGCTTCCGAGATTGAAGCAAGGCTTGGTGCAACATGGATTTCGCCGGACTATATTACAGAGTTCATGGTAGAAACATTCCATACACCACGACAGCATATCAATTATGAGCGTATCAAAGTACAGTATGCGGAAGTGACCGGACAATGGAACGTAAAAGGAAAGAACGTGGACAGCAGCAATAACCCGCTTTCCACCGCAACTTACGGAACACAAAGGCAAATGCTTACAGGTTGTTGGAGGATGCACTGAATCTGCGTGACACAAAAATCTATGACACAATACATGATGCGGATGGGGAACACCGGGTACTGAACCGGAAAGAAACCACCCTGGCACAGCAGAAGCAGGAACTGATCCGGGAAGAGTTTAAAGAGTGGATTTTTAAGGATATGAGCCGACGGGAAACACTCTGCAAAATTTATAATGAACGGTTTAACAGCATCCGGCCAAGGGAATATGATGGCAGTCACATTCAGTTTGTCGGAATGAATCCGGAAATTAAGCTGATGGAGCATCAGAAAAATGCGGTGGCACATATCCTTTATGGAAATAATACCCTGCTTGCACACTGTGTAGGTGCAGGCAAGACGTTCCAGATGATCGCAGCCGGTATGGAGAGCAAGCGTCTGGGACTGGCACAAAAGAGTCTTTATGTGGTTCCGAACCATTTGCTGGAACAGTGGGGAAGCGATTTTTTACGCTTATATCCGGGAGCAAATATTCTGGTGGCAACGAAGAAAGACTTTGAACCGGCAAACAGAAAACGGTTCTGTTCCAGAATCGCAACAGGGGATTATGATGCGGTCATTATCGGACACAGCCAGTTTGAGAAAATCCCGCTTTCCAGGGAAAGGCAGATTTCATTGTTGGAAGATCAGATCGCAGACATTACCTATTCTATTGAAGCAGCAAAAGAGGAAGCGGGACAGCAGTATACGATCAAGCAGATGGAAAAGACAAAGAAAACCCTGAAAGCAAAACTGGAAAAACTGAATGACCAGACACGAAAGGATGATGTGGTGACTTTTGAGCAATTAGGCGTGGACAGGCTGTTTGTGGACGAGTCACATTTTTACAAGAACCTTTTTTTATACACAAAAATGCGGAATGTGGCAGGCATTTCACAGACCGATGCACAGAAAAGTTCAGATATGTTTATGAAATGCAGGTACATGGATGAGATTACCGGGGGAAAGGGAATCACGTTTGCAACGGGAACACCTGTATCAAACAGTATGACTGAATTATACACCATTATGAGATACCTCCAGTATGATACTTTAATGAATATGGGAATGGGACATTTTGATTCGTGGGCAGCAACTTTTGGAGAAACAGTTACGGCAATCGAATTGTCACCGGAAGGGACGGGCTATCGTGCAAAAACACGATTTGCCCGTTTCTTTAATCTTCCAGAACTGATTTCCATATTTAAAGAAGCTGCGGATATTCAGACTGCAGATATGCTGAATCTTCCTGTACCGGAAGCAGAATATATCAATGAAGTATTAAAGCCGAGTGAGGAACAGAAAGAAATGGTGGAAGCCTTTTCGGAACGTGCAGAACAGGTCAGGGGCGGTGCAGTAGATCCAAGGGTAGATAACATGCTCAAGATTACCAATGACGGAAGAAAATGTGCATTAGACCAGAGGCTTTTGAATGATATGCTACCGGATGCAGGGGAAAGCAAGGTAAATGCCTGTGTGGAGAATGCTTTCCAGGTATGGGAGGACGGAAAAGATACACAGGCTACCCAGTTGATCTTCTGCGACCTCAGCACACCGAAAAATGATGGAACATTCAACGTGTATGATGATGTAAGAAACAAGCTGGTGGAACGGGGAATCCCGAAAGAGGAGATCGCATTTATTCATGAATATAATACGGAAGTAAGAAAAGCGGAGCTATTTGCAAAGGTGCGGGCAGGGCAGGTAAGAATCCTGATGGGTTCCACTCCGAAACTCGGTGCTGGTACCAACGTCCAGGACAGATTACTTGCACTGCATCATCTGGACTGCCCCTGGAAACCGTCTGACCTGGAACAGCAGGAGGGACGTATTCTCAGACAGGGAAACCAGAATGATAAAGTAAAAATCTTCCGGTATGTAACGGAAAATACGTTTGATTCGTACATGTGGCAG
>ENA-OPZM01000294-OPZM01000294.1-human-gut-metagenome-genome-assembly--contig:-NODE-294-length-21953-cov-2.802758_pt1 | contig 21953 bp, 30 predicted proteins | sample MGYA00242478_ERZ504493 | MGnify/ENA primary metagenome ERZ504493 (study PRJEB26092, sample SAMD00036227) | human gut metagenome | host: Homo sapiens | study: EMG produced TPA metagenomics assembly of... | reverse complement strand
TTACAGCACCCTCCCGGAACACGAACTCTGGAAGCCGTAAGCCCACGGACCTTTGATACACGGAAGGCATTTTTCTTTAGTTTCTTTGTATTGATATCCATTACGATTTCCTCCCCTAATCAAACAGTTTTTTGCCTTCTGAATAACAGAATACCGGACCATCCAGACAAATATAGGTATCATTCATTCGACAATGCCCGCATTTACCAAGTCCACAGCACATTTTTCTCTCCTGAGATATCCAGATCTGTTCTTCCTTCATTCCCAGCTTTAAAAGCTCTGCTACTGCAAATTTCATCATGACCGGTGGTCCGACAACAATAGCTGCTGTCTCATGGATATTATCAAGCTCAAGTTCCGGAATATATTTTGTAACAAGTCCTGTCCTATAAGAATCGTCATCAGCGGAATCCACTGTCAGGATCAGCTCCATCTGCTGTTCCCAGATTTTCAGATCCTCACGGAACAAAATATCTGACGGCGATTTAAACCCAAGGATCGTGTGTAATTTTTTCACTTCATCCGGATGCTCACCGAAGTAACTGATCACTCCTCTCACAGGAGATACTCCTGTTCCACCAGCTACCACGATCAGTTCTTTTCCCTGATAATTCTCCTTTTCAAAACCGTTTCCATACGGGCCACGCATAAAAAAACAGCTTCCCTCATTCAGTTCAAAAATCTCTCCGGTCACCTTGCCAACCTTGCGTATGGTCAGATCAACATAATCTTCTCCTATACCACTGACAGAAATCGGTGCCTCACCATATTTAGGAATAGAAACTTCAAAAAACTGTCCCGGTCTTACTTCACCCACATATGTCATACGGAATGTATATTCTGTCTCTGTATGCTTCACGATTTCTTTTATCTTAGATAAGAAAGGAATATATTCATTTGCCATTCTTATTTTCCCTCCTTTTCTTTTCAGTTTCTGAGACATGCAATATAGGAAATATACTCCGGACACACATTTTCACAACGTCCGCAGCCGACACACATATGGTATCCAAATCTTTTCTTATAATCTGAAATTTTATGTAATACCTTAAAGCGCATTCTTTCGCCCTGACTCTGGCGGAAGCTGTGCCCTCCGGCAATGTCAGAATATCCATTCACCTGACAGGAAGCCATACACGACGGCGCTCTCCAGCCTTTGGATTGTCTTTATAAAAAATATCCTGCATAGTAAAACAGGTACATGTGGGACAGACAAAATTGCAGCGGCCACAGCCAATACAGCGGCTGCCATATTCCTGCCACATGGAATCCTGGTGAATTGTATCCGGAAGTTTCTCCGGAATCTCTACATGAACCTCATTCTTTTCCACAAAAGTCGGTTCCTCCTGAACATTCTGTCCATAATCCCATAATAATTCTTCCAGTTCTCTGCATTTCAGCTCCATGTAACATCCATTTTCATCCTGAAAAATATACATATCATATTCTTCACAGCGATTCGTTCCCATACTTACGCAAAAACAATTTTTTCCGGATTCCTTACACCCCATCACAGCAAAAACTGTGTTTTCCCGCATTCTTCTGTAATAATAATCCTCTGCACCATTTTTCAAATACATGTCGTCCAGACGTTTCAGGGCATGAAAATCACAGCTTTTCAAGAAAATCAACCTCTGTCTTGCCGCTCCGTCTGCTGTTTTCATCTCATTCTCCGTAAAATAAAGAATCGTCTCTGAAATCGGAAGCAGTACCTCCTTAAAGCTGTAATCCGACTTCTGATCCCAGACAATCTCTTCCCAGCTGTTCAGCAGACCATAACGAACTACATCTGTATCTGAAAAGCATCCTGTCCCCTGGTAAATTTTCGGTCCATACACATCATAGGATTTCTGCAAAATTTCAAAAATATTCTGCATCTCATCACTGCTGACTCGTTTTCCCATCAGATACCCCTTTCTCATAATCACATTTTATAAAATTCTGCAAGACCATCAAAATCTATCAGAATAAAGCGCTTATTACCATAACGGATCAGACCTCTGTCCGTAAGAACCTTACAGGCACGAGATACATTTTCCCTTGGTGCACCAACCAGATCTGCCATCAGGGTAATGGTAAGATCAATAATCTATCATCACCCCGTCTTCCGTATCTACGCCAAAATCACGACCGAGCTTCCATAATTTTGCAGCTATTTTTCGCTCCATCTGCATATTTCCGGTCGTATTCTTTAGCTGGTGCCCCATTCGCCAGAGATTTCTCTCATACTCTCTCAAAACAGCTCTTGTCAAAGCATGGCTCTGTTCCATAAGCTGAAGAAACTGTTTTTCTGCAATTTCTATCACCTGCACCGGACAGGCAGCCTCACAAAAAGTGCATTCGGCTTTTTGCTTACAATGCTCTGATTTAAAAGCCGTCCTTTTCCCAGGATAAAAATCACCTTTCGATTTCCATGCTTGGTCAGATTATAAAGCATCACTTCACCGGAATACACAAAATATACTGTTTTTGTTCTGCTTCGTGAATGAAAAATCACTTCTTTTTCTTATAAGAAACAACTTCACTTTCATTAAGCAGATTCTGCAGAATATCCTTTGGGATTTCTTTAAAAAAATCCATCTTCTCCAGTTCCCTGAGTGTTATCTGTCCCATTGTATCAACCTCACTGGTATAGCTTTTGCAGTTTCTGATAATAAACTACTCTTGTCTCGCTTTCCTTTTGTATTATAATGAAAAAGTTTATCGTTTTCCGTGATGTATATCACATTTTTATTCCTGAATCCGTATCATTACAGACAGTCAGCTCAAAATGGTTTCTGTTTGTTTTTATAAGTCCTTCTTTTTGCAGCTTTGATATCTCCGCAGACATTGCCGCACGGTCAATACAAAGATAATCTGCCAGCTGCTGCCGGTCAAAAGGAATGTCAAAGGATAAAGATGCCTGTCTGATGGATACCGCCGACAAATAGGACAACAGCTTATCCCTGGTCGTTCTTTTACCCACATGTGTGATCTTATCGTTGAGGATCAGGATCTTATTTGCCAGGACACCGACCAGGTTACGGATCAGCTTCTGATGATGATCACATACTGTTGGACAGGAAACCAGAAGTCTTTGAACATTTAATAAAATAATCTCACAATCTTCATCTGCTACCACACTGACATTCAGAACAGCTCCCGGACTTGCTGCATATGGTTCACCGAAAAAATCTCCTGCATGACATTTTGACAGAATATTCCGATGTCCCCAGAGGTCTTCCTGAATAACAAGAACACAGCCTGCCACCACAAGTCCCATTACTTCGGTAGAATCTCCGGCTCTGAAAATATAAGAATCCCGTTTTCTGGAGATTGTTGCTGCATTTACACAGTGCAGTATGGATAATATCTCATTATCAGTAAGACCTTTAAAGAAAGGACTGGTTCTTAAAATGGGTAAATATTTTTTCAAAATTAATCCTCCTGTTGGAAATCAAACATACACGTTGTAATTATTATACTATACTCCTAACAGAAACCAAGGATAAATATTACCGGCCGAGGATAAAATAATAAGAAAGATCATTCGAAAAATCACAGAATAAAAGGAGAATACGATAATGGATAAAAAAAATGTTTTGTTTTCAGTGTGAACAGACCGTCGGGTGTACAGGCTGCACGGGAAATGCCGGTGTCTGCGGAAAAAAAGCAGATACAGCGAAATTACAGGATGAGCTGACAGGTGCATTGATCAGTCTGGCTAAAGCTGTCGACGGCACGGAAACTATTTCAAAAAGAACCGGGCAGATCATAATCGAAGGACTGTTTACTACAGTTACAAATGTAAGTTTTGACAATGCCGCAATCGAAAATATGATACAAAAAGTCAGAGCAGAAAAAGAAAGACTGATTTCTGACTGCAGCAAATGTCAGGATCCATACAGCAGCACCGAGGAATATGATCTTCAGCAGCTGTGGAATGCCAACGAAGATATCCGCTCTTTGAAATCTCTTATTCTCTTTGGTATCCGCGGAATGGCTGCCTATGCCTATCATGCAAATGTTCTGAATTATGAAGATGCCGAAGTGAATCAGTTCTTCTGCGAAGCATTATCTAAGATCGGTTATGAAGAAAGCACAGAATCACTGCTTTCTACAGTACTCAAAACAGGAGAGATCAATCTGAAGTGCATGGCACTTCTTGATAAGGCAAATACGGAAACCTATGGAACACCAGAACCAACTGATGTTACACTTACAGTAGAAAAAGGGCCTTTTATTGTCGTGACCGGACATGACTGAAAGACCTTCAGCTTTTGCTTGAACAGACAGAGGGAAAAGGAATCAATATCTATACGCATGGTGAAATGCTCCCTGCCCACGCCTATCCATTCTTAAAGAAATACTCTCACCTGAAAGGAAATTTCGGAACCGCATGGCAGAATCAGCAGAAAGAATTTGACCATCTTCCGGCCCCGATCCTCTACACTACCAACTGTCTGATGCCTCCAAAAAGCAGCTACGCTGACAGAGTATTTACAACAGAAGTGGTTGCCTTCCCGGGAGCTGTCCATATTGACGAGAAGAAAGATTTCACACCGCTTATTGAAAAAGCACTGGAACTGGGTGGTTACAAAGAGGATCAGACGTTCTCCGGTATCAACGGCGGTAAAAAAGTGACAACCGGTTTTGGTCATGCAGCCATCCTGTCCCATGCAGGTACTGTGGTAGAAGCCGTAAAATCAGGCGCAATCCGCCATTCTTCCTGGTTGCCGGCTGTGATGGTGCCAAACCAGGCAGAAACTATTATACAGAATTTGTAAAGCAGACACCTTCTGACAGTATCGTTCTCACCCTGGCATGTGGAAAATTCCGTTTCAATGATCTCGATCTGGGAGAGATCGGTGGTCTGCCACGACTGATGGATATGGGTCAGTGTAATGATGCTTATGGTGCGATCCAGGTTGCTGTGGCACTTGCAGATGCATTTGGATGTTCTGTAAATGAACTTCCGCTTTCCTTCGTACTCTCCTGGTATGAACAGAAAGCAGTCTGTATCCTGTTAACCCTCCTGCATCTGGGTATCAAAAATATCCGTCTTGGTCCTTCTCTTCCGGCATTCCTTTCTCCTAATATTCTGAACTTTCTGGTTGAAAATTATGGTATTGCACCTATCACCACACCGGAAGAAGATATCAAAGCACTGATGAACCAGTAAAAGTAAATTTTTCAAAGCCTTTACAAAATCAACAAAGCCGATACAGGATTCCAAAAGTCCTGCATCGGCTTTATTTACAGGTCTGAAGACTCGGATCAGCCGACAACACTTTTAAACATGTGCAGCGATATTCTGATGGAGTTAAATGATAACGTTTTTTAAACAATCTGCAAAAATAATCAACGTTATGAAATCCGCTTTCATAAGCGATCGTTTTTACTTTTTTATTCGTATTTTTCAATAACCATGAAGCTGCCTGAAGTCGATATCCTATCAGATAATTAACCGGTGTAGTATGTAAAAAACGGTGGAACAAATTAAGTGCAGTACTTTTGCTGATTCCTATATGCGAGGAAATTTCATCCAGAGACAAATTATGATTATAGTTTTCATGTATATATTGCATGATTAACTGTACTCTTTTCTGTGCAACTTCATCAACTGTCTGTACATCTCCTTTATCAGATAACTTTACATTTTCATAAAAAGTCAGCCATAAATCCTGCATCAAAGCCAAAGTAGCAAGTTCTCTTATTTTCTCATTCCCCTGTATTTCCATTATTTTTATCATAGTTTGTATAATCTTTGTTTGCCATAATTCATCAGTCTGAAAACGCTGGAAATATATATTCGATGAAATGATTGGCAAGATATATTTCTTATAGATCAGGCTGTTCTCCGGCGCAATAAATTCCGGCATACATACAAAGTTAGGAATGATACCACCTGATGATGCGTAAAAGCGGTGCAATATTTTAGAATTAATAAAAATTGCTTCTCCTTCTGACAATATAATCTGTTTTTCTCCTATTCCGCATGTAACTTGTCCGGACTCGACATATAAAAACTCAAATTCTCTGTGCCAGTGCCACTCAATACAATGAAAATCAAACAATTCCAGATTATCATAATAATACTGGAATGGATAAGCACTGCTTCCATGCTGTTTAATTTCCATGAACTCCTCGTCTGTAAGTATTTTATTATAATCCATCCCATATCACGTTCTTTCTTTTTTACGATATTATACAGTATTTCTATAATTTAATTCAATGTATATATCTGATATTTGCTATATAATCAAGTAAAAAAAAGAAAAGAGGTATTCTTATGATTTATAAATGGATGAATGAAAGTGAGATCAACATTGAGGGCGACAAAATTGAAATAACCGCACCACCCAGAACAGACTTTTTTTGTGGAAGTATTGATGAATGTGAAGATTGAACATAAAACTGTTAAAAACATTCGGAGAGGAAAATAAAAAATGAATGCTGTAAAAAAAACTAACTACCATAAGACAAAAATAGCCTGTTATATGGGATTTATCACACAGGCTATTGCGGCAAACTTCGCACCGCTTCTTTTTTTGAAATTTCACAGTGACTACCATATTTCTCTCGGTAACATTGCTCTGATATCCACTTTCTTCTTTTTCACACAGCTTCTGGTTGATCTGTTCTGTGCCAAATTCGTAGATCATATCGGATATCGTGTGTGCATTGTTGCATCAGAAATATTTGCTGCACTGGGTCTGCTTGGACTGGCATTTTTACCTGATTTTTTACCTGATCCTTTTATTGGAATTATATGTAGTGTTATTGTTTATGCCATCGGAAGCGGTTTAATAGAAGTACTTTGCAGTCCTATTATCGAGGCCTGTCCGTTTGAAAACAAAGAAGCAACTATGAGTCTGCTCCATTCATTTTACTGTTGGGGAGCTGTTGGGACAATTTTGATTTCCAGCTTATTTTTCCTGATATTTGGAATAGACAGTTGGAAGTGGCTCGCCGTAATATGGGCAATCATTCCTGCAATTAATACTTATAACTTCATGACCTGTCCCATCGAATCTCTGGTTGACAATGGTTCTGGAATGGAAATTAAGGATCTGTTTTCCAAGCCATTTTTCTGGGTTGCAATATGTCTGATGATCTGTTCCGGAGCTTCTGAACTTGCAATGGCTCAATGGGCATCTGCTTATGCAGAATCAGCACTGGGATTATCAAAAGCTCTGGGAGATCTAACAGGTCCATGTATGTTTGCAGTAACAATGGGAATCAGCCGTATAATTTTTGGTAAATATGGAGAACAGTTAGATTTAATGAAGTTTATGAGTGGTTCAGGCATATTATGCGTTGTCTGTTATCTGCTTACTGCTTTGTCATCCAACCCGATCATCGGACTGATCGGTTGTATTGCATGTGGATTTTCAGTTGGAATCATGTGGCCTGGAACCATCAGTATTTCCTCAAAAACTTTTCCAACAGGTGGAACGGCTATGTTCTCTCTTCTTGCCATGGCAGGAGATTTAGGTGGCAGCATTGGACCTGGAATTGTTGGTCGTATCACTCAGAATGCTGGAAATAATATTAAGATCGGCATGGGATTCGGACTTATTTTTCCAGTAATTCTATTGTTTATGTTATTCCTGCTGTATCGGAAGAAGATATCAAAGCACTGACTTATTGATTGTAATTATATTTTTTTCACTCTGCAAACCCGGAAGCTGTATCATCACTTTGTTGCCAGATACTATAGACCTGATACAACATTGATCGGATCCTCTTCCATAAACTTTTTTATATTATCCGCCAGAATAGAAACCAGCCGCTGTCTTGTTTCAAGTCCTTTCCATCCCATATGCGGCGTCAAAAGGACATGATCCATAGTATAAAGAGGGTTGGTTTCTTCAGGTGGTTCGGTTTCCTGAACATCAAGTCCGGCTCCTGCAATCGTACCATTTTCCAATGCTTCTATAAGAGCAGCCTCATCAATAAGTGCACCTCTTGAGGTATTAATGATAAACGCTGAGGGCTTCATAAGTGATAAAGTCTCTTTGTTGATCATATGTTTTGTACTTTCCGTCAATGGACAGTGCATGGAAACATAATCACTATTCCTGAGTAATTCCTCAAGCGATACATAGCGGATACCTTTCTCATCCTCTCTCGGTGTCCTGGTATATACAAGTATGTTCATATCCAACGCCTGTGCGATCTGGATAACTTTCCTGCCAATATGTCCTGCACCTATAACACCAAGTGTTTTACCATTTACCTCAACATGCGGAACCTGAAGATTTCTGGTAAAATTGTCATGATTTCCGCATGCCAGCATCTTCATCTGTACCTGCATTGCAGAACTCAGATTTAATATCATCATAATCGCAGTATGTGCCACACGTTCTGTGCTGTATGCCGGGATATTGCAGACTGTAATCCCCTTCTTCCGTGCTGCTTCAAGATCAATATTATTATATCCTGTACCTGCCTCGCAGATCAGTTTAACAGATTCCGGGAATTTCTGTATCATTTCTGCACTCACAGACATCTCCTTTGTTACAATGATATCTGCACCCTGAATACGCTCTGACAGCTGCTGTTCTGTTGTATCATCATATACTGTAACATCAGAAGATAAAACGGAAAAAATCCAGCTTCCCATCAAAATTCATTTTCTTTGCATTCAATACCACACATTTATCGTTCATAATATAAATCCCTCCTTGTAAATTGCTATAAGTTATCGGGATGGCACCTCTTTAGCAGTCGGCCATGATCTCCGAAGAGCCACATAGGATATTAAAAAGTTTGCAAACCAACCAGCTGGTACAGCAATCCAGACAAATACAATGCCAAAACGCGGTGCACAGATCAAAGCAACAGACAGGCGGATCGCCAGGTTCACCATATTTGCAATGAGGAACGGGCGCATGATCCCAAGACCACGAAGAACCCCATCGGTTGCCATTTTGATTCCCATAAAGATGAAGAAGTAACCAAGCCATCTCATATAACCCTCGGATACCTGATAGGCCAAGGCAGTTCCATCTTTACCAAGGAATAGCGAGGAAATCTGCGTGTGCAGTGTTTCAATGACTATAAAAGCAAGAACTGCAAAACATACATCTAACACCAGTGCAGCGTGATATCCTTTTTTGATCCGTTCAATTTTCTTTGCGCCAAGATTCTGGGAAACATATGGGGAAACCGCATTGCCAATGGATACAAAAATCAATGAAAAAACATTCTCTACCCGCATCGTCGCCGCATACCCCGCAAGTGCTGTGTACCGAAGGGATTTACAACTGCCTGTACGATCATCATACCGATGGACACTGTAGACTGCTGAAGAACCGAAGGTACAGCAATTTGAAGCATGGAATGTAACTCCTGCCTGTCAAACCAGTCAAAGCGACTTTTATATCGACGCATCCGGCTAAGGAAAAGCAAAAGTGAAAACACCGCAGAAATTCCCTGTGCTATAAGAGTCGCAAGGGCTGCACCAAACACACCGAGACCAAGTCCGGCCACCATCCAGAGATCCATAAAAATATTTAAGATTGACGAAAATATCAGGAGCCCAGTGGGATTTTTGATTCGCCTATGGAAGTAAACATATTGGAAAGAATGTTATACATAAACAGAAACGGAAATCCCACGAAATATACCCGCAGATATAACACTGCATCATTCAGTATATCGCCAGGAGTTTGTAACACACTCATCATCAAGTGGGAAGAGCAAAAGCCGAAAACACCAAGGACTATGCTTAGAATTAAAAAGCTAAACAAGGACGTTGACACGATGGTCTTCATTTTTCCATACTCCCTGGCACCGAAATAGCGGCTCACGAGCACACCGGCACCGACACCTGCCCCCAGTGCCACACAAATAAAAACGTTGGTCAGCGCTGCGCAGGCCCCGACAGCTGCAAGTGCAGAGGAGCCAACAAATTGGCCGACGATGATAGAGTCAGCCATATTGTATATTTGCTGAAAAAAACTGCCCAAAATCATTGGCATTGCAAAAACCGTCAACGCTTTAAGAGGCGTATCTGTGATCAGATATTCATCTTTTGACATTATCATATTCCTCCACAGCCTTTATAATTTCACTTATTCTTTCCTTCACCGGAATTTATTCCATGTATTCAAAATGCAAGTTTTAAATTACGTTACGAAATAATTATATGTAGTTACAGCCGCTAAGTCAAGCCAGCATTTACTTTTAGCAACATAAATGATATGATATTTAAGGAAAATCACTATCCGGAAGATATTATTTTACAGGAGGGACACTTATGTACCTGAACGGTTTAGATGAACTGGATCAGAAGATCATCCAGTTACTTATAGAAAATGCACGTATTTCTTACTCTGATATCGGTAAAGAAACCGGTATTTCCAGAGTGGCAGTAAAAGCCCGGATCCAGGCTCTGGAGAAAAAAGGCATAATTGAAGAATATACAACTATAATAAACCCTCAAAAGATCAGCGGTGCTGTTTCATGCTATTTTGAAATCGAGACAAAACCAGACCATCTGTCGCAGGTGACAGATATATTACATAATAATGATACCGTCACGCAGATTTACCGTGTCACAGGAAGAGACAAGCTGCATGTACATGCCGTTGCTTCATCAAGTGATGAAATGGAACATTTCCTGCACACAGTCATTGATACACTTCCCGGCGTTATCAGCTGCAGCTGCAATACGATCTTATCACGTATTAAAGATATTAAAGGGTTGCGGCTATAGAAATTAGACCCCAAAGCTGAGACGTTCTCTCAATGAATTTCCCGACCGATCCATTCCATGATCACATTTACAACATATTCCTGCTCCGCTTCTGTCAATTCCCGTCCTTTCGGAATACGATGCCATTTTTCCAGACATCCCCTGCAACAGGTAGCTGTGGCATGCTGGGCTACAAAAACCGGATGCCCTCTCATCGGTGTCTGTTTTCCATCATTTGGTATTTCTGCCGGTGCAAGACGCTTTCTGATAAAATCACAGGCATACTCACGTACTTTCTCCATTCCCTTTTCTGATACATAACTCCGATCGTTTGCCTTCAGGGAAAAAACTGCTTCTGAACTTTGACTGCGACAGGCGTTTCCAGAGATTTCCCTCATAAACTGCCGGCGTCTCACATACCATAGAAGGCTGGATGCTGCCTTATAGACAATCATCTTCTTACTGTCGCTTCCGTTCTCATTTGCGGTCTCGTCTACTGCTTCTTTCAAAAGCTGTGCCTTCACTTCCTGTGCTTCTTTGCTGTCCGGCTGCAGACGTCTTGCCAGACATGTATTTCTGCCAGTTGTCGTTTCATTTTTTATCGCATAATACACAGCTTTCTTCTCTCCGACAAGTACCAGGATCTTTTTCGCCCTGGTCACACCTGTATAAAGGAGATTTCTCTGCAGCATGACAAAATGACTCATAGTAAATGGCATGACAACGATTGGATATTCGCTTCCCTGGGATTTGTGGATCGTCACTGCATAGGCAAGCACCAGTTCGTCCAGCTCTGTCACATCATAGACTACTTCCCGTTCATCAAAGAGAACTGTCAGTTCCCGTTCTTCCACGTCAACTTTTGTGATAGTACCAATATCTCCGTTGAACACTTCCTTATCGTAATCATTCCGGATCTGCATCACCTTATCCTTCAGTCGGTACTGTGTGCCTCCTCTCCGCAGAAAGATCTTTGACGGATTCATGGCTTCCTGCAGCACCTGGTTCAGATTTACTGCTCCACATTCGCCTCTCTGCATCGGAGTCAGCACCTGAATATCCTGCAGTGGATCTACATGATAGTATCTCGGCAGGTTCGTCTTACAATATTGGACGATAGTATCCACCACTTCCTGATTACTCTCTTTGGTGGCAAAGAAAAAGTCGGCATCTTTCCCGCCTCTCATATCAATGCCTTCCCCTCTATTGATCCGGTGTGCATTCATGATGATCCGACTTCCCTGTGCCTGACGGAAAATCCTGGTCAGACGAACTACCGGAACACATCCGGAATCAATAATATCTCTGAGAACATTGCCCGCTCCGACACTTGGCAGCTGATCAATGTCGCCTACCAGAATCAGAGACATCTGCTGCGGCAATGCTTTTAAAAGATTGTACATCAGCATAATATCGATCATGGAACATTCATCCAGTATCAGCACATCTCCTTCCAGCGGATGTTCTTCATTTTTCTGATAGCCTTCCGGAGGTTTATATTCCAATAACCGGTGAATCGTTTTTGCTTCCATTCCAGTTGCTTCTGACATTCTCTTTGCTGCTCTTCCAGTCGGTGCAGCAAGAATGATCTGACATCCAGCCTGCTTATATGCAGAAATAATTCCCAGAGTTGTTGTAGTCTTTCCGGTTCCAGGTCCACCAGTCAGCACCATGACCTTAGAGGAAACCGCTGTCTTTACCGCCTGCCACTGAATCTCGTCATAAGTAATTTCTGATGAAGCTGCTACTTTCTTCAATATTTCTTCCGTATCCTCAGATTTCTTCTTTCCACAGGACATCAACCGAAGCAGTCGCTTTGCACAGCCACTTTCTGAAAAATAATATGGGGGCAGATAGATTGCTTCCCGATCTTCTGCTTCATCTCTGATCACATCATTCGTGCGGATCATCTCATCCAAGGTAATCTCCAGCTCCGGTTCTTCCACTTCCAGAAGTTCCTTTGCCCTTCCAGTCAGCTGTTCTCTTGTTGTATAACAATGACCTGCTTCTGCCAGCTTATTCAATGTATAAAAAATACCACTGCGCAGACGGACAAATTTACCTTTGTCAATCCCCATCTTCTGTGCAATGGAATCCGCTGTCTTAAATCCAATTCCCCAGATGTCATCTGCAAGCCGGTATGGGTTCTCCTTTACGATCGCAATGCTCTCACTTCCATACGTCTTGAAAATCTTTGTCGCATGAGAGGTGCTGACCTCATGACTCTGCAGAAAAAGCATGATATTCTTGATCTCTTTCTGCTCCTGCCAGCTTGTTTTGATCCGGTCTACACGTACTTTTCCTATACCTGATACTTTGAGCAGTTCATCTGGTGTCTCTTCAATAACATCCAGTGTATCCTTCCCGAATTTTTCCACAATTCTTTTTGCAAACTTTGGACCAACGCCCTTCACCAGACCGGAACCAAGATATTTTTCGATTCCATATACTGTAGCAGGAAGTGTCTCCTCAAATTTCTCCACCAAAAACTGCCGCCCATATTTGGCATCCATCTTCCACATACCTTCCAGAGACAGCACAGAACCAACATGGGTATCCGGCATCGTGCAACTACTGTGACAAGATCACTGTAATTCTTCACCGCACATTTCAGAACCGTGTAGCCATTGTCGGCATTCTGATATGTAATTCTTTCAACTACACAACGTAAGTGCTCCATGCCCGTCTCCTTCTCTCATAATTCATCACAAATGGTCGAAAAACAAAATGCTCTAATCCATAAAAGATCACCAACATACATCCGCTTTACGCAGAATCTCAAGCCAGTAGCCATCTGGGTCTACGATGAAATTTCTTCTCCTTTTGTACATTCTGTGTTTCTAATGCGTGACTTATATTGCGGATATTCAGTAATAAACCGCTTAATTACATTGGCATCATTCCAGTAATGCATTGGAAAATGACATTGCAATCTACATTTTTAAGGAAATACAGGATCCCGTCAGCATAGTGATCTCCCTGTCTCGGATCCAAGGGAACAAATGCAGCGTCAAAATGCATACCCTTGATTTTCCTGATCTCCGCGCGATATGCTGAAGTAAGTCTCTGGTTATCAGCTTTCGACCCACCATCAATACCAGTCGTTTAAGTCACCGGCATGATAAATGGTACCTTCCTTTGTTTTGACAATAAATGCGACACCACTATCGTTAGATAGCAATGTATCAACTTTGGTTTCATTATCCAAACTATAAGCTTGATCATGATAAACATATGTGATCTTCATATCCGACAAATGATTCCTTTTTCGTATATCATTCGCCAGGATTGCCTGATAAGTCATTCCCATATCATCAAGGATCCCAAAAATTTGTGGGTTAAAATGATCCTTATGGAAGTGACTGCAAAAAACGATCACTTCTTTCTCCTTGTCAAGATTCGGTAATTCACCCTTGTAATAATCAAAAATATAGTAGCAGTCTCTGGTCTCAACCAAAAATCCACTGTGGTTAATGTAAGTAATTTTCATAATATCACCTGTATAAATTAACGCCGGTACCGGATAGCAAATCTTTCTTTGCCATGTCTATTTTTCCTTTTTCGAGCGGTTGTAAATTTCACGACAACAGCATTTCTAATACAGATTTTATCGTATTTTTTAGATTCCGTCCATCCTTTATCCACAGCTGGTAGAAAAATGTGAAATGATACTTTTACAAATTCTATTACTTGTTGTTAGTTCATGATTTATGTATAATCCTGTCTTTGACAGTCCTCTTTCACAGTGTTAATATCCTGCACCAGTGTCCGTATTTTTCAGGATCTTAATAAGACGGCTTGTTCCAAGACGCTCTGCGCCAAGACTGATAAATTTTTCTGCATCATCGAAAGATGAAATTCCACCTGCTGCCTTAACTTTTACATCTTTTCCAATATATTTTTTTCATCAGCTCTACATCTGCAAAAGTTGCTCCCACTGTGGAAAATCCGGTAGAAGTTTTGATAAATTCTGCTCCGGCATTTGTAACGATCTCACACATTTTAATTTTCTCTTCTTCTGTAAGAAGCATGTCTCAATGATGACTTTGAGGATTCTTCCATCACAAGCTTCATGGATCGCACGAATCTCATTCTCTACTTCCTCATATCTTCCATCCTTTAAAAATCCGATGTTAATAACCATATCGATTTCTGAAGCACCATTTGCAATGGCGTCTTTTGTTTCAAATACCTTTACAGCAGTTGTATTATATCCGTTCGGGAAACCGATCACTGTACAAATCGGAAGTTTTCCCGCTACATATTCCGCTGCCTGTTTTACATAAGCAGCCGGAATACATGCAGATGCAGCCTCATATTTCATGGCATCATCCAGAATTCCTCGAATATCATCCCATGTTGCAGTCTGTCCAAGTAATGTGTGATCCACCTTTTTTAATATATCTTTTTTATCCATTTTACGTTCCTTTTACTTCAGCTCATCCAGAAGAGAACTTCCAATTGTTCCCTCCGGCATCTTAACTCCAAAATTATCCGCGATTGTTGCACCGATTACTGCAAAAGTATTCTGATCTTCATTTTCCATATCCCTCCATAGATGGGGAATAAGCAAAAAATGGTACTTTTTCTCTTGTGTGATCAGTTCCTGTATGTGTCGGATCATTTCCGTGGTCAGCTGTAATGATCAGGAGATCATCCTCGCGAAGCTCATCAAGAAGTTCACCAAGTTTTACATCAAATCTTTCAAGTTCCTCTGCATATCCCTTTACATTGCGTCGATGTCCCCAAAGAGCATCGAAATCTACAAGATTTACAAAACAAAGCCCCTCAAACTCTCTTTTCGCAATGTCAATTGTCTGTTCCATTCCATGAACAGAACTTTTTGACTTATTGGACTCTGTCAGTCCCTCACCATCAAAAATATCAAAAATCTTTCCAACTGAGATCACATCATAACCTGCATCCTTCAATGCATTAAGCGCAGTTTTTCCGTAGGGCTTCAGTGCATAATCATGACGGTTGCTGGTACGTTTGAACTCACCTTTTTTCCTGCCAATGTAAGGTCTTGCAATAACACGTCCGACTTTCCACTCATCCCTCATGGTGATATCACGAGCGATCTCGCAGCAGCGATACAGTTCATCCAGTCCGAAAGTCTCCTCGTTTCCGCAGATCTGCAATACAGAATCAGCAGATGTGTAAACGATCATATGACCGGTAGCGATTTCTTCCTCAGCCAGTTCATCCAGGATCTCTGTTCCGCTGGAGCTCTTATTTCCAATTACTTTATGTCCCGTTCTCTTCTCAAGCTCATCGATCAGCTCTTTTGGAAATCCGGTCTCTGTAAAAGTCTTAAACGGTTTTGTGATGTGAAGTCCCATCATTTCCCAGTGTCCTGTCATAGTGTCTTTTCCGGTACTGGCTTCTTCTAAAAATGTATAATAACCCATTGGCCGTTCCACTGCTGCAACCTGTTTCAATGGATGAAGATTTGCAATTCCAAGCTTCTGAAGGTTTGGAATCGTAAATTCATCTACATTCTGGGAAATATGTCCCATAGTATCTGTTCCTTCATCCCCGTACTGGGCTGCATCCGGCATTTCTCCTGCCCCAAAGGAGTCTATTACAATAGTAAATATTCTCTTATATTTCTTCATGGCTTTTATCTCCTTTCTGATGTCTTACTTATGGGTCTTACATATTTACAACAACTTTTGTTACTAGTTCCTTGAAGGATTTGGCTACGCGGTCTGCTGTTTCCTGCACTTCTTTATGGTTAAGCTCTTTTTGGGAAATTCCTGCTGCCATATTTGTGATGCAGGAAATTCCACAGATTTCCATTCCCATGTGTCGGGCAACCATAGCTTCGCATGCGGTGCTCATTCCAACTGCATCTCCACCCCATCTCTGTGCAAGTCTTACTTCTGCAGGAGTCTCATAATTTGGTCCTGTAAACTGTACATAAACACCTTCCTGAAGTTTGATATCACATTCTTTTGCACATTTGCGAATCACATCCTGAAGACGGCGGCTGTATACCTCACTCATATCCGGAAATCTGGTTCCCAGTTCATCCATGTTCGGTCCTATCAGAGGGCTTGGAACTCCCGTTGTAATGTGATCTGTGATCATCATGAAATCTCCCGGTTCATAGGAAGGATTAGCTCCTCCTGCAGCATTGGTGAGAAGAATTTTTTTCGCACCAAGCATTCCCATAAGACGCGTTGGAAGAACAACATCTGACATTGCGTATCCTTCATAATAATGAACACGTCCCTGCATAATTACAACCGGTGTTTTCTCCACATACCCAAACACAAAACGTCCCTTATGCCCTTTTACAGTAGAAACCGGAAATCCCTCTATATCCGTATAGTCGATGGTCTGTTCAATCTGAATTCCATCTGCAAAATCTCCAAGTCCTGATCCAAGGATCAGTGCAACTTCTGGTTTGAAATCAATTTTCTTTTTCACGCTTTCCAGGCATGTCATCAATTTTTCATACATAATTACTTCTTCCTTTCTTTTAGGTGTTGTCATTATATTTGTGTTTTTTCATAAAGACGTTTGACTTAATGCTCTTTGATTATATAAATTCACGGTTCTTTCAAAAACGACATTTGTCGTAATTGTGCAAAAAAATCTAAAACCATTGTTTTTCACAATAACTGCACCCGTGTTTTGTATATTATGCACAATTTTCAAGTGTAAAAAAATATTCCTGCTGCACAAGAATATTATCATCCTTCAAATCTCCAACCATAATCACCATGATAAATCATTTGTTTTGTCATACCACCGTCAATACAGATGTTTTCACCTGTGATAAAGCCTGCTTTTTCAGAGCAAAGAAACAGTACCATATTAGCTATATCCAGGGGATTTCCGACACGATGAACCGGCTGCTGTACTGCATCTGCTCCTGTATATTCAGTAAAGTCAGTATCTATCCATCCCGGAGAGATGGAATTAACTCGTACTTTTCCTGCAAGACTGACTGCCAATGCATGCGTCAATGCTGAAATTCCGCCTTTTGCTGCGGTGTAACTTTCTGTTTGCGGCTGACTCATGCGGTCACGGAAGATGAAATATTGACAATGGCAGCTCCTTCAGAAAAATATGACTGAAATAATTTTGCCAGATAAAATGGTGCCGTAACACCTACTTTTAATGCATAATTGAATTCTTCATAAGAGCAGTTGTCAATTCCTTTCATCAACGGTAATGCGTTGTTGATAAGATAATCCACATGACCATATTCAGTAATCACCTTTTGAGCAAATTTCTCCAATGTATCCTGCTGTGCAAGATCACCGGTAAAGTAAACTCCAAGCTGTTTATCAATGCTGCAGATAAGGGCTCCTTGCTTCTGAAATTCCTCTGCAATAGTCTTTCCAATGCCCTGCGCGCCTCCCGTCACAATCACTACTTTATTTTTAAACTCCATATAAAATTCTCCCCCAAAATCCGCTTTCTATTTCTGCTGCCACAACATTGTGTATTCTTTTTCACCAGTGGCATCATCTAAAAATTTTTCTAGATTATTTCTTTTTATTGACATTCTTTCCTTTTCAATGTATCATTAGAAACAAGAAATGGGTTTGTTACCGTACAGCTATTGCTCAAGCGGGGTGCTCGTTTCTTTTTTTATATTCACCATATCATACAAATATAGGTTGCCATCTGCTGCATGCCTAATCAACATTTCTATCCTAAAAATATTAAACCTTTCAAGTTCCCCAGTATTACTATCATAAACAGGAAGTGCAAATCTTGTAGTAAATCTGTACCAACCGTATTTTGCATCAACATTATGTTTTCCTTTGTAATTTTCTTGCCATCCCCAAAACAGACGCATTACGTTATGTTGAAAGTAAAAAAAATAAACTATTACATCGCAACTGATTACGAACAGTCATCAGTTACTCTATTCTTATCTACCTTTCGATTCGACATTCTATCTCTGCTCTATACTTTAATAAACGTAACAGATAATCCGGAGGCTCTCTTTTCTCTGCTTCCCAATCCTGAACTGTACGATACGGAATAACATAGTAATCGCTGAACTCACGTCTGTTCATTCCCATTTTTTCTCTTAACTCTTTTACTTCTTTCCCTCTACTCATGATTTAACTCTCCTGCTCAAATAACGCATTGCGTTACTTAATGGTACCGTTATATGCTATGTTGTCAATCCACTATATCCCACCTCTCATCATATTTTTGCCCATATTTTTTTATAGAATAGAAAAAACAGGCTCGAAACCCTTGATTTTCAGCTTTTCGTCCTGTCATTAATATAACATGTGCTCCCGTGGCGGAAATTAAAAGTGTTCTCTCTTCTCCCTGCTCCAGAATCTTTCGCAAATTCGCAATAAATCTCTCCTGCATGGAGTTTAGCTTTAATCGATATTTTTCCGGAGACGGAATTTCTTCGCTTTTCGCGATTTCCCGCTGGTGTTTTATGATATTGTAGCGTTCTTTGTAAACTTCATAAAAATCATCGTAAGGCAATGCATACTCACTGTTCCAAAGATTCTGGAACTCTTCTACGATTTCTTCTCTACTTTACCATTTTCTGTAGAAATCGGTTTCGTATTCCATTCTTTAAGTCATGAACCACCAGTTCAACTGGTGTTCATGACTTGAAATCAATCCTCTTACCGGTCGTCTGATCCAGATTGCCCGTGACGGTAAGATCAGCGATGATGAAATGAAAGATTTTGCTTATATCAGTAAAAAACTTGATGAAATTTCTTTAGCCATAGACTCCCTGAATCTTTGGGTAGATAAAACATCTGGAGAACAAAGGCTCAATCTTGAGCTCTTAAATGCCGAGAAAGAAAAATTAAAATAATTCATAATGCCACGAAAGGATTACGACTATAGAATAACACCAACCGCAGTCAGTATCTTTAAAGTTGAATTAATCTATAGAAACTGCTATCATATTTTTATCAGAATTTTCCAAGTAAAGGAGGACATGCGTGAATCATGAACGTAATGCCAATTTCCGAAATCATCGAAAAAGTAACCATGATTTGCAAAAAAAATAACGTAAAGCGCCTTGATTTATTCGGTTCCTTCGCCACAGGCACTGCGACCCCCACCAGCGATATTGATTTTGTAGTATACGGCTGTGATGATCTAATGCAGTTAGAAGATGATCTTCTGCAGATTGAAACGCTAAGGAAAATTGATATTTTTGACTTTGACAGTATAAAAAATGAGTATTTATTGGAGGATAGTAAAAAAATATGGAAAACAAATTTATTAACCGCTATAACACTTTCTGTAAAAGCCTCTCCAATCTTGCAAAAAGCAAAACAGCCGACCCCAAGACCGATTTTGTTCTCGAGGGAACTGTTCTCAATTTCAGTCTTACTTTCGACATCTCCTGGAAAGTTATGAAAGATATTCTGATTAAAAAAATGGGAATTCTTAATTTTGCAGTTGGCTCTCCACGCGAAACTCTGCAACAGGCATTTACCAATGGTATTATTGATGATGACACCTGGCTGCAAATGCTGAAATCCAGAAATCATTTGTCTCATGATTACGATGGTACTTTCGCCGCAAGAGAAATTTCAGGATATTATAAATATTTATTATCCTCTTTTTGAAAAATTCAAAAACGATGTTGCTAAATACTATAAACAGTAAACTGTGTTTTGTAGAAGAATCACCTTCAGGCTATTTTGTTTATTATAGCCTGAAGGTGATTTTAAAATTACCAATAAACATTCGTTTTATTAGATTTTCCAACCAAATTTATGGCAGGATCTCAAGCCAGTAGCATCTGGATCTACAATGAAATAGATTCCCATTGCTTCATTTTCGAAACAAATACATCCCATCTCTTCGTGCTTTTTGTGCGCTGCTTCGTAATCCTCTGCCTGAAATGCCAGGTGGAATTCGCATTCACCCAGATTATATGGCTGTGGATGATCTTTAAGCCAGGTAAGTTCCAACTCAAAATCACTTACATTATTGCTCAGATACGCAATGATAAAATCATCGGTAGTCGTTCTTCTCACTTCGTGCAGATCAAGGGCCTCGTTGTAAAATTTAATAGATCGGTCAGATCTGATACATTGTAGTTTTCATGAATCATCTTAAATTTCATAATTCTTCTCCTTTTGTACATTCTGTGTTTTTAATACGTGACTTATATTGCGGATATTCAGTAATAAACCGCTTAATTACATTGGCATCATTCCAGTAATGCATTGGAAAAATGACATTACAATCTATATTTTTAAGGAAATACAAGATCCCGTCGGCATAGTGATCTCCCTGTCTCGGATCTAGGGGGACAAATGCAGCATCAAAATGCATACCTTTGATTTTCCTGATCTCTGCACGATATGCTGAAGTAAGTCTCTGGTTGTCAGCTTTCGGCTCGCCATCCCAATACCAGTCGTTTAAGTCACCGGCATGATAAATGGTGCCTTCTTTTGTTTTGACAATAAATGCTACACCACTATCGTTAGATAGCAATGTATCGACTTTGGTATCATTATCCAGATTATAAGTTTGATCATGATAAACATATGTAATCTTCATATCCGACAAATGATTCCTTTTTCGTATATCATTCGCCAGAACTGCCTGATATGTCATCCCCATATCATCAAGAATCCCAAAGATCTGTGGGTTAAAATGATCCTCATGGAAGTGACTGCAAAAGATGATTACCTCTTTTTTCTTGTCAAGATACGGTAATTCACCCTTGAAATAATCAAAAATATAGTAGCAATCTCTGGTTTCAACCAAAAATCCACTGTGGTTAATGTAAGTAATTTTCATGATATCACCTGTAATAGTACTTGAAAGATCGATTGCCATAAAATAAACAGCCTTTGCGATTTCTTCCGGTTCTACAATACGACCGATTAGACTATTCTTTCTCCTCGTTTTTTTCTGATAAACGGCTTATGATTATCACTTTACCGTGTTAAAGTTTTTCTATAAGATTTTAACAGCTATTTCTGACATTGTCCACAATTTTAAAAAACAATTCCTATATCAGTTTTCATTCGATGTAATTAGTACAGCAAAAATTAAGTTTCTGCTATATTGACGCAGGATGATTTCTTCATCTGCAAGGCGGAGGAACGATGCGTAGCGGTGGCTGCGACGATTAACGACAACGCTGCAGATAAAATTTAACTAATAAAGGATGAAATATTCGCAACTCATTTCACCGTAATATTTCTTTTCCAAAAGCTCCAAAAATGCCTCATCCATACGGACGGCAGTGGAAAAATATTTACTCTCCGAACGATTCAATATCATCTTCATATTC
>ENA-OPZM01000292-OPZM01000292.1-human-gut-metagenome-genome-assembly--contig:-NODE-292-length-22083-cov-2.329614_pt1 | contig 22083 bp, 21 predicted proteins | sample MGYA00242478_ERZ504493 | MGnify/ENA primary metagenome ERZ504493 (study PRJEB26092, sample SAMD00036227) | human gut metagenome | host: Homo sapiens | study: EMG produced TPA metagenomics assembly of... | reverse complement strand
TTCTTTCTCTACAATATCAGCAGGTGCTTTGGCAATAAAGCCTGCGTTAGAAAGTTTTTTTATCAAGACGTGATACTTCTTTATCTAATGTAGCTAATTCTTTATTTAAACGAGCAGTTTCTTTTTCTACATCAATTAAGCCTGCTAAAGGTAAATAAATTTCTACACCATTTACTACTGCTGTCATTGCATTTTCTGGTTTTGCATCATCTTTTGCTAAAATAGTTACATTTTTAGCAGAAGCTAATGTTTCTAAATATCCACTGTTTTTAGCAAATACATCTGTTAAGCTTTCATCACTTAAATGAAGAATTACTTCTGTTTTTTTGCTTGGTGCTGCATTTACTTCAGCTCTCATATTACGGATAGCTTTGATTGTTTCCATGATAGTAGTCATTTCTACTTCACTTGCATCATCAAGTTTTGCTTCTTCACCTGTTGGCCAATCAGCCACCATGATGCTCTTACCTTCATGTGGAATGTGTTGCCAAATTTCTTCTGTAATAAATGGCATAAATGGATGTAATAAGCGAAGTGTATGTTCAAGTACATAACCTAAAACATATTGAGCTACTTTACGTGGACGAACATTTTCTTTATCGTAAAGACGAGCTTTGCTAAGTTCAATATACCAATCACAGAATTCATTCCAAATGAAGTCATATAAAGAACGACCAGCTTCACCTAATTCAAATTTTTCTAGGTTTTCAGTAATGCTGATAGCAGTTTTAGCATAACGGCTTAAAATCCATTTATCAGCTAAAGTATAGTCGCTAGCTTCTGGAACAAAAGTTTTGTCAAAACCTTCAAGATTCATAAGCATGAAACGAGAAGCATTCCATAATTTATTAGCGAAGTTACGAGCAGATTCTACACGTTCCCAATAAAAACGCATATCATTACCAGGTGTATTACCTGTGATGAGCATAAAGCGAAGTGTATCTGCACCATATTTTTCAATTACTTCAACAGGATCAATACCATTACCTAAAGATTTACTCATTTTACGACCTTGACTATCACGTACAAGACCATGAATAAATACATGTTTAAATGGAATATCTTTACCAAATTCTAAGCCCATCATTACCATACGAGCTACCCAGAAGAAGATAATGTCATATCCTGTAACAAGTACACTTGTTGGATAGAATTGTTTTAATTCTGCTGTTTGTTCTGGCCAACCCATAGTTTCAAATGGCCAAAGACCAGAGCTAAACCATGTATCAAGTACATCTTCATCTTGATGAACATGTTTGCTACCGCAATGAGGACAAACTGTTACATCTTCATTTTCTACGATAGTTGCACCGCAATCATCACAATACCATGCTGGAATACGATGACCCCACCAAAGCTGACGAGAAATACACCAATCGCGTATATTGTCTAACCAATTGCAATAGATTTTAGAAAATCTTTCTGGAACAAATTTAATTTTGCCAGATTTTACAGCTTCAGCTGCAGGTTTTGCTAAAGATTCCATTTTTACAAACCACTGTTTAGATACGAGTGGTTCTACAGTTGTAGAACAACGAGAGCAATGACCTACTGCATGTTCATGATCTTCAATGCTGATCAAATAACCTTGTTGTTTTAAATCTTCGATCAGTTGTTTACGGCATTCATAACGATCAAGACCAGCATATTTACCAGTATTTTCTGCCATTGTACCATCATTGTTGATTACTACAATCTGTTCTAAATTATGGCGAGCACCCATATCAAAGTCATTAGGGTCATGAGCTGGTGTTACTTTTACTGCACCAGTACCAAATTGTGGATCTACATAACTATCAGCAAAAAGTGGTATACGACGACCAACGATTGGTAAAATCAAAGTTTTGCCTACTAAATCGCTATAGCGTTCATCATCAGGATGAACAGCTACACCAGTATCACCAAACATAGTTTCAGGACGAGTTGTAGCGATTTCTACAAATCTATCTTCACCTTCAACTTGATATTTTAAATGATATAAATGACCTTGTTCATTTTGATGTTCTACTTCAATATCGCTAAGTGCTGTATTGCAGTGTGGGCACCAGTTAGTTATGCGTTTACCTTGATAAATTAAACCTTTTTTTATATAATTGTACAAATACTTCACGAACGGCATGAGAGCAACCTTCGTCCATAGTAAAACGTTCTCTATCCCAATCACAAGAAGAACCAAGTGTACGAATTTGATATTTTATGCGATTGCCATATTTTTCTTTCCATGCCCAAGCATGTTCTAAGAATTTTTCTCTACCAATATCATAACGAGATACACCTTGTTCACGAAGTTGTGCATCTACTTTTGCTTGAGTTGCTATACCTGCATGGTCAGTACCAGGCATCCATAATGTGTTATATCCTTGCATTCTTCTAAAACGAATTAAAATATCTTGCAAAGTATTATCCATAGCATGTCCCATATGAAGCTGACCTGTTACATTTGGTGGTGGCATTACAATGCTAAATGGTTTTTTAGTTTCATCTACTTCTGCATGGAATAATTTATTTTCTTCCCAATATTGATACCATTTTTTTTCAAAAGATTGCGGGTCATAAACCTTTGGAATATTTGTTTCTTCCATCAAAAAAATACCTCCTATTTTTCACACAAAAACTAAAGTTATTCAATTAAATCAGGCAAAAATTACACAAAAATCTCTTTCATTCCTCATAAAAGGACGAAAGAGATATCTTCGCGGTACCACCTAATTTTTCTTATCTAAATTTATAAATTTAACTACATAAAATTCAGATAAAACTTCATTACATAACGCTGTATCTGCGCTCATACTTAATATTATTTCGGTATGAGGACTCCAAAGCTACTTTCTAGATACTGGGTTTGGAAAATTTTTCAGCTATAAATTTTCTCTCTGCACAACTCAATTATATCTATACTCTCTTTTTCATTGTCTTTTACAAAACATTAAATTGTATAAGATATATTAGCATAATTTCAGAGCGAAGACAACTCTTAACTTCTTAATATATTTGTGTTATAAATATTATTATTGATGCTCACCAAAACGATTATTTACAAGTTCACTCAAAGCTTTAATAGCTTCTTGTTCATCATCACCTTCAGCAGTTATAAGCACTTGTGTACCACAAGATAATCCTAAATTGATTATAGGAATGATATTTTTTCCATCAGCAGTAATACCTTTTGCTGTATATGTGATTTTAGACGTATATCTGCGTCCCATTTGAGCAAGCATTGCTGCTGGTCGTGCATGAACTCCTGATTTATTAATAATCGTAACTAAAGCCTCCATTAGTTTTCCTCTTTTCTTTTGAATTATTTTTTCATTATTCTAAGTATTAGTATAAATTAATCAATTAATTAGTTATATTTATTATATAAATATTTTCTAACTTATGCAATATATTTTCTTTATAGTCTAAGCGAGGTGCTTTTATTATGAAATATGATTTAACAACAGGGTCTGTTTCGATGACTATGTTAAAATTTTCACTGCCTATGATTTTAGGCAATCTTATGCAACAGTTATATAATATCTCCGATACTTTAATTGTTGGTCATTTTATTGGCACAGATGCCTTAGCTGCTGTTGGTGCAAGCTATGCCTTAATCATTTTTTTTAACCTCAGTATTATTAGGTCTTTGTATGGGTAGCGGAGCTTTATTTTCAATATTTTATGGTGAAAAAGATTTATTTTAAATTAAAATCTAGTATTTTTATCTCTTTCATCTTAATATTAATACTTACAATAATAATAAATATTTTTATTTTTATCTACATTGATGAAATCATTTATTTTATGCAAGTTCCTAGCGAAATTTTCGATTTGACTTATACATATCTTTATATTATTTTCATCGGATTTAGTTTTTCTTTTGTTTATAATTATTTCACTTGTCTACTTCGTGCTATCGGCAATTCAAAAACACCACTTATCTTTTTAGCAAGTTCTGCCCTTTTTAATATTATTCTTTCCATTATTTTAGTCGTTAATTTTCAAATGGGTGTGGCAGGCTCTGCACTCGGTACAGTAATAGCTCAAGGTTTTTGTACCTTAGGTCTAACAATCTACACTATAAAAAAAATGCCCTGAATTAATTCCGCAAAAAGAACATTGCAAATTTGATTTAGCCATGATAAAAGATATTTCTAATTCTTCATTATTAACATCTACACAACAATCTGTAATGAATTTTGGAATTTTACTCGTACAAAATCTTGTAAATAGCTTTGGTGCAACAGTAATGGCAGCCTTTACCGTTGCTGTAAAAATAGACTCACTAGCTTATATGCCTGCACAAGATTTTGGCAATGCTTTTTCTACTTTCATTGGGCAAAACTACGGTGCTAAAAAAACAGATAGAATTCAACAAGGTATTAAATCTGCTATAAAAATCTCATTCCTATTTTGTTTAATTATATCTGTTGGCGTCTTTATCTTTGCTCGCCCTCTAATGACAATTTTCATTGATAGTTCTGAAACGGAAATTATCAATATCGGTGTGGATTATCTCCGCATAGAAGGTAGCTTCTATTTTGGCATTGGCATTTTATTTTTATTATATGGATTTTATCGTGCTATTAACTTCCCTAGCATGTCTGTAATCTTAACCATTATTTCATTAGGCACACGTGTAGGACTTGCCTATTACCTTGCTAGCATACCTTCTATCGGAGTAATCGGTATTTGGTGGTCTATCCCTATCGGTTGGGCGTTAGCAGATATTTTTGGCATCGTCTACTATAAACGAAAAATTAAACAACTCCATTTTTAATCTTTTGCTAATTCTATGACTTCCTCTACCTTTGATTTAGCATTCATTGAAAATACTTCTATGACATGTTTTACTAAATTCACTGCTATATCTTTATCAACCGTATCAAAATAAAAGTCAATTTCATACAGATTTTTCTTTTCATTTCTTCTATAGCCCCAATCATTTAAAAAGCCTACTACATTAATTTCTAAAGCTTTTTGTACCATTTCATAAAGGAAATATATCGGCGCTTCATTTTCTTCTTTCCATAAATTTTGTTCATTATCTTCTATAGTGATTTTCATTAATAAAGTCTTTTTCGTGAATTCTCGCCATGAAATATAGCCTAATTTTTCATATCGTCCTACGAAGATATCTAAGTATAATTTATAATCATCAATTGAACAATTTTCATATTTTTTGATATCTCCCTTATCGCCAACTAAACCATAATGTTTAACGATTTTATCATCTTCAAACCAACATTCCACATAAGAAAATTGTTCATCTCTTTTATATAATGTCAAAGCTAAATTTTCTACTTCTTTGTCATTTTTTAAATGTTCATTATGATTTTCTTGAACTTTTTTATTACTATCTTTAGCCAAAACTAAAGATAATTTTTTCTTTTTATTATAATAAGTTAATTTTATTTGATAATCTCTATCTATCTCTATTTCCTGCAATTTATATTCAACATCATATTTATCATAAGTCAATAAATTATCTTTTATGTCGGTATACTCTTTAATTAACCAATCCATATTTATCTTTGATAACATTGCTCTATTCATGGTAAAAACAATTTTTACTGTTATATCATCTAACTTTACCATACAAGTACAATAAGGATTATTTTCTTGCCATTTATTGCCCTTTAAAAAATTCTTTTACCTTCTGCAAAGACTCCTCATGACAAATTACTCCATCTACAGCTTGCATTTTCTCTTTTAAATGCTGTTTATACATTTGTCGATTTTTGAAAAATGCATCATCTTCTGGTTTTATATAATGACATAGCATTTCTTCTAAGCTACAATTTTCCTTTATTTCCTCTTGTAAAACTTTAAATTCATAATCATCCGGCACAAGAAATAAGCCCTTTTCTATGGAAGCCATTGCTTTTTCTTTTTCGCCAAAATGATATTGTAATTTTGCTAAATTCAACCAACCCCATGGATAATCAGCTTCTTCTTGTACACCTTTTTGTGCATAACTATATGCTTTTTCCAAATCACTGCAATAAGTCAAAGCCACTGAATAACGATAATACCATGCGCCTGAGCCTTTAGCATTTTTTTCTGAATAAGGCATCCAATTTATCACTTTGTAATAATATTCATATATATCAATATTATTGCCTGCATATGCATACCATAAAGCAATATTTAAATCTTCCTTTGCTTCTTCCAAAGTAAACAATTTTTGCTCTATACCTTTTTTAACAAAATCTTCTAAATAATAAAAAATCTTGTAAAAGTATCCATCAGCCCAAGACTCTAATATATCAATATCCTCTTTAGTCAATAATGATTTTTTCCCCATGTTTACACCTTCTTTATCGGCTACTATATTTATATTTTACCACAAAAAAAGAGTTATAACGAAATAAAAAATCGTTATAACTCTGTTTACTCTATTTTAACGAATGAAATTTGTCATTATTTTTGCTTCTGTTTCAGGAATTTGTACACCATTATTTTTACCTGCTTCAATGCATTTTAAAAGCCATGCCATATTATTACCTAAAACACGCATAATTTGCATACCTTCTGCATCTTTTTTCACTTCATCTGGTGTATTGCCATGTACTACATTCCAATAATTTGCAGAAACTACTGGCATTTGATGATAAGTAAAATATTTAGCAAGTACATCTAAAGTTGCAGTTGTACCAGCACGTCTAGCGGAAGCGATAGCTGCTGCTGGTTTGTGCAATAAATCTTTACCTGCTAAGCTAGATAATCTATCCATAAAAGAAATGATTTCCCCAGATGGAGATGCCCAATATACAGGAGAACCTACTACTAAACCATCTGCAGTTTTTACTTTTTCTGCAACACTTTTAATAATTTCTGTTTCTGGTACTGCATGAATTATTTCTGCTTGAATACCTTGTTTTTCTAGAGTTTGTGCTATTTCACTAAGAGCTGTATATGTACAACCTTTTTTCGCGTCTACTGCCATTTAATAATAAAACTTTCATTGAAATTCAACCTTTCTTACTAGAAATAAATCCTATCTAAATTATATGCTTATAATTAAAAATAATCAATAACACCTCAAAATTACAATTTCATTTAATAAATTAATATAACTTTATAATTTGTAAAAAAACAAAAAAGGCTTTACAGAAAATCATGTAAGCTATAATTTCAAATGGTGCGGAAGACAGGAACATATTTATATATCAACCTCTACAGCCTTATTTACTCAAAAAGGGGCAAAAAAGGGGCAAACTACTTCACATTAACCACGATTAAACAAAAATTAGCTCTATTCTATATTGAATAGAGCTTTTAATTATTTTCACTGCTAACAGAAAGATTTATTTATATTATCCTTTTTCCGTTTTTTCGGAATGTGATATATACTCAACAACAAAATATTTTTCTATTCACACAGTATCTGTTAATGTTTATCTTGAACAAATTGATTTAGACATTAATGTAAGAATGTATTCGTACAGCTTCTGTTGATATTTATCAAGATATATGTTTTCGATAAAGAATATAGAGAAAGAGTATTCGTACAGCATCTGTTAATGTTTATCGGCTCAGAAGGGATTAAACAATTTTATATCAATCATGTATTCGTACAGCATCTGTTAATGTTTATCAAACAAGAAATTAGAGTCTATACCAGAGCGTATAGAGTATTCGTACAGCATCTGTTAATGTTTATCCTAAAGACTTATTATACAATAAGTAAGCAAAATATGTATTCGTACAGAATCTGTTAATGTTTATCCCTAGTAATATTAGAATTTATTAATTACATTATAGTTATAAATCATTGATATTGCAAGATTTTCAGAAATTTTACCAGCAAATATTAAAAAGAATACATAATTTTATAAAGCTTATAGCCATAGTATATATCAAGATTTTATAAAAATTTAGTTGGTAAAATCTTATAAAAAAATTTTGTTAATATATTTTTAAAAATAAAATGTCAAATATGGTTCAATTCGGACTATTTAACATTTACTTACTTTGTGGCGGTCATATACCACACCCCATACGCCAACTAGACGTATTTTTCACAAATGTGGACTCTCCGGTCTATGAAAAACCAACTCTATTAAAGTAACTGGGGGGCTATATATATTAATGCATCAAGGTTTATCATGCAATCCGCCACATAATACCATACATATACTAGATACTATCTTATTAGCTTCTTATCTGCTATATATAAACCTTTTTTGATAGTTTATCATACAGTTTACCTACATTTTTATAGATTAAGTATCATATAACATACTAATATAGCGTTTCATCAGTGACTATAGACTTTAGATTTCACTTATTTTAGACAGCAACGCCAAATAGTATTACTATCAATTTATCAATTAACCTCTTTTTATTTCTATATACTGTAGCATTATCACAATATAAACAAGCACTAATATCATCTATTTTCATATTATCAAAGTAAAATAAGGATATAATCTTATAATACTTATCATCTTTAATTGTCTGTAAAGCCTTTTCTATACGCTTTATCAGTAGTTTATCATTATCAATATCTTTTTGTATCTTTCTTGTTATTGCTTTTCTTTTATCTTCTATTGTTAAAACCAAGCCAGTAGTATTAATTTTATGGACTGCTGGACAAGTTTCAAAGTTTTCTTTATTTAGATTAATAATATCAATTTCACGTGAATTAATATTCTGTTTTAAATGAGGATACATATATAAATATTTTTCTACTTTTTTACGATAATATTTTACGTCATATGTTTTATTAATAGAAATATCCTTCTCACTTCGCAATAAATCAATATATTCCTTGATACAAATATTTACATATTCTTTTATTGATTTCTTATCATCTACAGATAAAGCCATATTAAACCGCCTTTCAATCTATAGACTATTTAGCTATAGATATGTTATTATGTTTTTATTGGCTGTTCTTTTTGTTGTAAGCGTATTATTCTATAGAACTGGTATTCATATTCATAATATCCTTCTTCAAAAATATAATAGCCGTTGATTAGCGAGTCTTTATCAAGATAATAACCTTTTTTTTATTTTTGGCTCATTTCTCCAAGTTTTATGATGAATGATAGCCGTTATTTGCTGGGGCTTTTGCAAATTTTTGCTAGAGTTCCAGCGTTTTTTATATATATGTGGCTGTGTAAAAAAAGCTATTTCTTTTCTTTTTACAAGATAGTTTGCTAAACGTTGGCAATCTTCTATAGTACCGCCAAATACTCTAGCGTTTACCCAGCCATTGAGCCATAAACTTTTTATATCTGATAACTTTATACTTATATTATCTACATGAATAATAATATGATGATGTATTCTCTGTTTTTTAGTTAGACATTCAGTTATAGATATATATTTTACTTCTGCATCTAATTTTTTATAAAAGCGTTGTAGACGTTGTCTAAAATTTGCTAATTCTTTTTTTGCTTCTGCTGGTGTAGGTTCATTCTTATATGTTAAAGTACAATATAAATCTTCCGCCGTAAAATTTTCCAATAATAACAATCTTAAATTATTGATAGCATTTTTATTATTTAATTCACTCTGAACTAATGTTGTAACATTTTGGCGGTTGTTCCTTATCTTATTCTTTACTGGTAATCTTTGAGTTTTAGTAACTTCTACAATATTACCTTGCTGTATACTTACTATCTTTTGTTTATATGCCATGTTCTACACCTCTATTCATAAAATATTTATCTATGATTATTAAGTTAATACCTTTATCAAGCCATAAAAGGGCAATAAGCCTTTATTTTTAACCTTATATTAACTATTATGTACTGATGATAAAAACTAAGCCCCAAAATAGGGGCTTATCTATATCTTTCTTTTATGTTAAAATATAAATACGATTTTATTTGTATAAGCTTCTTGCTTCATTGCAAGAGGCTATTTTTTACCAGCTATTACGCCTAAATTATAAGTATTTTGTGATAGTTCATCATATAATAAATAAAATGATTTTGTACGTGTAAAAACTGTTGTTGTTTTATCATCATCATTTTTCAATAAACTTAATAAGATATCTTCAATCATTCGTAAATTAAGTACAATATCCATTAAATCGCTGTAATCTTTTTCACGTATTACATAACTTTTATTACTATCTTTTACAAGTTTTAATTTAACCATGTTGCTTAACCTCGTTTATTTCTTCTTGAAGTTCCTTTATTGTTATTAAATGGTCTACTATCCAATTATGAAGATAATTAAAAGTTGCACTATTTACTTTTTGATAGATAATTATATTTTGCTGTTTATCTTTTTGAGCATTAATTTTCATCAATGGATTATCTTTCTTATCTAATCTAGATATAATCAATTTAGTGGTTATATTAGTTTTATATCTTTGGTCGATATATAGAACGTATCCTCTGTTATATCCTTATGACGTTGTTTAATTAAATTCATATCTTTTAAACCCTTTCTAAACTACAGAAATTATCTGTAGCTTTTTTATTTTCCGCCAAAAAGCTTTAATTCTTTACATATTGACGTTCTTGCTCTTGCAAAAACTTTTCAAAATCTGCCAACTTCACTAACTTTAATTGCCAACCTAAATCACGAAAAGATTTCTTATATTTCGGTATTTGCTTCATAGTTTTTAATAACCGCCAAATAGTCGTCCTACTCATTGAATACATATCTACTAAATGTTTTGGCTGTACATATAACGCCCCTGTAGCATCTGTTTTTGTCTGTAGTAAACTTCTACCCATTGCCAAGCTCCTTTCTAAGCTATTTTATTTTTCTTAAAAAAATCCTAAGTCCATACTAATAAAATGAACTTATACAAGCATTGTTTAACGGTGGTTAGTTATTCTTATTTGCATTTTATTAATTAGCCTGTACTTATACCGCTTATATTTTGGCGATATTAATCTTTTATTAGTTCTTTTGGTTTAACTTCTAAAGCTTTTGCTATTTTGCCTAATGTCTTAGTGGTAAGCGTATAATTTCCGTTAACTACTTTTGTTATCAATGCCGAACTAACACCAGCTTTTTTTTGTTAAATCTGCTAAGCTATAGCATTTTTCAGCCAATATTAAATCTAGTTTTCTTCTGTCCAATTTAAGCATTTTTACACCTCTCTAAAAAATTCAATACTAAAATATTTAAACATAAAAATCTTTTTCTAAATTTAATATATATTAAAAAAACATAAAAATCAATATCTAAAATCAAAATTTTTTATTGACTAAATTAAAAATGAATTTTAGAATAAGAATGAAAGGACGTGAAACAATGAGCTTTCAAGAAAATTTAAGATATTATAGAGAGAAAGCGGGTTATAAACAATCTAAAGATTTTGCTAAGGTTCTAGATATCCCTTATCCAACATATGTAGGCTATGAAAGTCAAGGACGTGAGCCAAAGTACGAAACACTATGCAAAATAGCTGACTTGCTTAAAGTATCTACTGATGATTTACTAGGTCGAACAACTAATATAATAGGAAACAACGAAGATGAGCGACTAAAAAAAACTATACAAGAATTAATATATCCTTGTATATCTATTGCTGATATTTCTATTGATGATATAACTGAAAATAATATAAAATTTACAATTATGTTTCCAAGTAAAACAACAGCTACTGCCTCAATAAGTAAAGATAAAATTATTAATACAATAAACAAATTAAATCAAAAATATTTCTATAAAAAACAAAAATATTTTCAAAATTATATTACTGATACTGTTGTATCTACAATATCAAATAATCTAAAAGATAAATTAAATAATATGTTAGACAAAGTAAAAAACGATAAGAATAGTCCTTTTACTAAAGAACAACGTACCGAATTTATGGAATATATAAAAGAACAAATAAAATCACTAGATAATAATCAAACATTATTTAATGAAAATTATTTTGATAAATAGATACATTGGGCAAGTACCTATTTATTTAAAATAATTGATTGCTTTGCTCAGGCAATTAATTATTAAAGTATGTATTTGATTTTATGAATACCTGTACCAGCAAATAAAAAACCGCCACCAATTAAAGGTATTGGGGCGATATTTTGAGTTTGAATTATTGATTATAGTATTCACATTGTAAAGGTCATAATATAACCACAGATATAATTATAAGCATCAGCATAAGAAAATGACTTAAAACGGCTCTTATTTTGTCATAATTTGAGAAAGTAACAGCAGTTTATTAAGTTTACCCTTTTTGATGATGATAAAACCACAAACCTAATCTAATTAAATTAAAACCGCCACAAGATTTATACTCATGGCGGTATTCATGCAAAATATTTTATTGTAGCATTTCATCAGCGTGAATGAAGTCTAACGTCTGCGATTTTGCAAGAGCTAAAATCAAATGACTCGTAAAAAACTAGGTTATCTATTAACCGATTACAAGCATTTTTTACCTACTTAGGTAAATTTATGCAAACTATATTTTTAAATCGCTTATACTGGCTATTGTATATATAGATTTGCCAAATACTTTATAATAATTTATAGCTGACTTTCCTAGCTGTTTTTATGTTTATGTAGATAAAATCATACATGATATATTTTTAAAATCGTTTAAAACGTATATCCTTTGATGAAATATTTCAAGATGTTTAATATATTTCTTATACCTATAAAAATAAAAAACCTTCCAAAATGAATTTATACAAGCATTGTTTAATGGTGGTTAATGTGAAGTAAATTCAAATTGAAAGGCGGTATCTTATTATGTGGATAGAACAAATTAAAAATTCTAAGGGTATACGTTTTAAATATACTGAGAGATTTTTAAACCCTATCAATAAAAAAATGATTAAAATGTCTGTTACTTTAAATAGCAATACAAAACGTGTTCAAAAAGTAGCTATGGAAATGCTTCAAGAAAAATTTAATAGTAAATATATCGATGCTGAAAAGCAATTAGCACAAAAAATTCAACATCTAACTTTTTATAATGTCGCTGATGAATGGCTTGAGTATACTCGACCAACTGTAAAATTAACTACTCATATAAACCATGTAAATTATGTTAATCGAATAAAAAAAGCCATTCCAGCAGATTTATTTTTCTTGAATTTCTCTCCAGCTATGGCAGAAAATATCTATCACCAATTATACTATGTTGAAAATCTGTCTTATGGTTATTGTAAATCTATTCTCATCACTATAAAAAGTATTATGCGTTATGCCAAAAAAGCCAACTATTATTATGATATATCAAACTTTGAAGAAATCACAGGCAAACGCCGACCAATGACACCATCTGAACTTGATAAAACCTTTAATAAATTTTTAGATAAAAACGAATTGAATTCATGTCTAAAACAACTAAAGGAACTAAATCCACGTATAGCCCTAGCTATGGAATTTATTGCTTTAACTGGTTTACGTTGTGGCGAGTTGTTGGCTTTACGTGTAAAAGACTATTACAGAGATAAAAATTACATCAACGTCAACGGTACTATTATAACAAAATCCGCCAATGATGAGAACAAACGTGGTACACCCAAAAATATATATTCTTATCGTGATGTTTATTTAAACGAACGAGCAAAACAAATACTAGATAAATTTATTCTACAAAATAAACAATCAGCCTTATGGGATTATAAAACTTACAAAGATAAAGGCTATATTTTCACTACTAAAACGGGCTATCCTTACGACCTAAGCTATATAAATAGATTGCTTAGAAAGATTGATATACCTAATAAACATATATCATCACATATATTCAGACATACACATATAAGTTTACTAGCGGAACTTGATACACCACTAAAGGCAATTATGCAACGTGTCGGGCATCATAATCCTAATACTACATTACAGATATATACCCATGTTACTGAAACAATGAAAATTGAATTGCAAAATAAACTAAAAGCACTAAATTTTTAACAGTGATAAAATTTTTTGGCGGTCATACTTCAACTAACAAATATTTTATTGATATTTTAGTCCTCAAAATTTTGGACTAATAATTTTTTATAAAAAATTAACTATCATTCATCAGCGTGAGTGAACTAAATAACCCGCTTAAAAAAAGGGGCAAAAAAGGGGCAACTTGCCCCTAAAACACGAAAAAAGGAGAAACATTTCAACATCTACAAAGAACCTCTAAAGTCTTATATTTAAAGGCTTTGTAATATATTGAAACATTTCTCCTTATAATAGTTAAAATTGGTGCGGAAGACAGGACTTGAACCTGCACGCCGAAAGACACTAGATCCTAAGTCTAGCGCGTCTGCCAATTCCGCCACTTCCGCATTTGGCACTCGCGTCGAATGCGAGATTTATTATATCACTATAAAATGTTTTTTGTCAACACTTTTTTATAAATTTTTATGATTTAAATATTTTTGCTTCTAAACCTATTTTTCTTAATAAACTATCCATATTATCCACACCTACAGTTCTACCAGCAACTAAAGGAATTTTTGCACAAACTTTTGCATCATCTAAAGCATCATGATGTTTAAATTGTATCTGAAAAAATTCTCCCAATGTATTCAATTTATGATTAGGTAACTGTGGCCATACTTTTCTAGCAATTTGAACAGTACATGCTGTTTTAAACTGTGGTTTAGCTAAATTATATTTCCAAATACAACTGCGCAATACGCCCATATCAAAAAAAGCATTATGTGCTATAACTATTCGATTATCTAAATACATACGTAAATCTTTCCATATATCTGCAAAAGTAGGTGCATTTTCTACCATTTGCGGACTAATGCCATGTATTTTTATATTACCTTCTTCAAAAAACATTTCTGGCGGTCTTATAAATGAATTATAACTATCCACCATTCTACCATTTTCAATAACAACTACAGCTACACTACAAGCACTGTCACGATTTTTATTAGCTGTCTCAAAATCTATACTTGTAAAATTCATTAAACTCATCTTTTACCTCTAAAAAAATTCTATTCAAATATAAAAGCATTATAACAAAAATTTTTCCTAAAAAAAATAGATTGATTTTCGGTCAACATATCTTTACCCTAAAATCAATCTATTTAAATTTATTATTTATTGCGTTTTTCTATCAAATATTCATCAATAGCTTTAGCAGCTTTTTTACCTGCACCCATAGCCAAAATAACAGTTGCAGCTCCTGTTACAATATCGCCACCAGCAAAGACACCTTCTTTTGTAGTTTTTCCTGTTTCTTCATCAGCTATGATATTACCTCTCTTATTTGTCTGCATATCTGGAGTAGTTGACTGTATCAACGGATTTGGCCCTTGACCAATAGCGATAACTACAGTATCCACATCAGTATCAAATTCTGAATTAGGTATTTCCACAGGACGTCTACGACCTGAAGCATCAGGTTCGCCTAATTCCATTTTTATACAACGAATGGCTTTTACATATCCTTTTTCATCACCTAAGATAGCTACAGGATTATTTAATAATTTAAATTCTATGCCTTCTTGTTTGGCGTGTTCTACTTCTTCACGTCTTGCTGGTAATTCTTTTTCACTTCTGCGATAAACAATATATACTTTTTCTGCTCCCAAACGCAAAGCAGTTCGAGCAGAATCCATAGCTACATTACCGCCACCTACTACAGCTACTTTTTTCCCTACATTAATAGGCGTAGCATATTCTGGAAAACGATATGCTTTCATTAAATTACATCTTGTTAAAAATTCATTTGAAGAATATACCCCATTTAAATTTTCACCAGGAATATTCATAAAATGAGGTAAGCCTGCTCCTGTAGCAATAAATACAGCATCAAAATTAAATTCTTGCATAAGTTCATCAACTGTAAATAATTTACCTACTACAGAATTCACTTCTATTTTTACACCCATCTTACGCAAATTATCAATTTCTGGTTTTACAACCTTATCTTTTGGTAAACGAAATTCAGGAATACCATAAGATAATACTCCACCTGCTGTATGTAAAGCTTCAAAAATTGTTACTTGATAGCCTTTTTTCGCTAAATCACCTGCACAAGCTAATCCTGCTGGTCCCGAACCAATAATAGCGACTTTTTGAGCATCATCTTTTACTGTTTTTTCTATTTTTTCTTCACAATTTTGCATACAATAATCAGCTACAAACCTTTCCAAACGACCAATACCCACAGGTTCGCCTTTTATTCCCATTACACAATATTTTTCACATTGATTTTCTTGAGGACAAACGCGTCCACAAATAGCAGGCAAACTACTAGCTTCTTTAATTTTTGCATTTGCTCCTTCAAAATCGCCTTCTTTTATTTTAGCAATAAAAGCTGGTATATCGATATCTACAGGACAACCTTTTCTACAATGTGGCACTTTACAATGAAGGCAACGATTAGCCTCTGCTAAGGCTAATTCTTCTGTATATCCTAAAGCCACTTCATCAAAATTATTTCTGCGAACATTAGCATCTTGTTCTGGCATTTCATGTTTTTGCATTACTAAAGGCATATTATTTTTCCTCCATTTCTTCAACCTTTTTAGCTAAACGACAAATATGGTCTTTTTCAATTTCTTCTTTAGGTCTATACATGCGTTGTCTTTCCATCAAATTCACAAAATCTACTAAATGTCCATCAAATTCTGGCCCATCTACACAAGCAAATTTTGTTTCATCACCAACTTGTACACGGCAACCACCACACATTCCTGTACCATCTACATAATAGGATTTAGGCTAACAATCGTTTTAATATTATATGGTCTAGTTGTATCAGCTACAGTTTTCATCATAATAACAGGTCCAATAGCTACTACTTCAGCAATATCAATTCCTTTATCAATTAATTGCTGTAGTGCTGTCGTTACAAATCCTTTTATACCATAAGAACCATCATCTGTAGTAACAATAACTTCATCAGATATTTTTTTCCATTTCATCTTTCAAAATCAAAATATCTTTATTTTTTGCTCCCATAATTGTTATCACATGGTTGCCCACTTGTTTCATCTTTCTAGCAATAGGATAAATTGGAGCAACACCTATACCACCACCTATGCAAACTACAGTTCCCATATCAGGTCTAATATCTGTTTTTTTACCCAAAGGGCCAACTAAGTCTAAAATACTATCGCCTTCATTTAATGATGCTAATACAGTAGTTGAAGCACCTATTACCATAAAAATAATATCTATAGTTCCTTTTTCTCTATCAAAGTCAGCAATAGTTAACGGCACTCGCTCTCCATATTCATTGACTCTTAACACCACAAATTGACCTGGTTCTGCTTTTCTCGCTATCAAAGGAGCTTCTAAAGTAAATTGTAAAATATTTTCATGTAAAACTTTCTTATTTAAAATCTTAAACATAACACTTTCCTCTTTTCCCAAATTCAATATCATAATAAAAATTTATCATACTATAAAAATTTTAAAATTTTACTTAATTTTCAGTTTTTTATATGACTATTATAGAATTCAATTGTAAATTTGTAAATAAAAAAGCTGTGAAAAAAATTTATTTCACAGCTTTTAGATTTATTATTTAGCGAAAACGCCTTCTAAGTATGGCATTATTTTTGCTTTTATTGGCATTAAATAAACATTATGATTATGTTTGCGAGCAAAATCTATCACTTTACGAGCAAATTCTATATTCCATTCTAATGTTGGTTCAAAGTCCTTTGGAAAAATAACATTGTTTTTATTTCTCCAATAACTTACAGAGCGTTCGGATAAAACTGGAGAAACTCCCCAATAAATATCTAAACCATCTAAAAGGTCTGCATACATTTCTAAATAACGCATATCAAAAAATGGTTGTGTAAAAAATCCTTTTGCTCCAGCTAATTGTTTACGACGAATGCGATATTCTTCTTCTTTCATACTACTGCGATATTGGTCAATTCCTGCATATACTGTAATTTCTGGCATTTCTTCACTAAATTTTTTAATAATATCTGTACTTATTGTTGGATATACTTGATAAAGCATACTTTGTGGTGGGTCACCTTCTATAACAAGAACTTCTTTTATATTATATTCTCTCAATTTATCTTTTATCGGTAACTCTTTTGTAAAATCAAAATCCATCGCTCTTAGATGTGGTACTACATCATCGAAATAAGCTTTTGCAATATTTGCTCCGTCCCAACTTCTAGTATCACAACTCAACAAATCTGGAATATTAATGAAATCAACATCATTTAATTTTTCTTTTATTGTTTTTACTTCTTCTTTTAATACTTCAATATCTCTTGGTACTAATTCAACTGAAATTCTTGTCATAAAATCACTTCCTAGATTAACATCATTACATTATAGTTTATTATTATAACACAAATTTATCCATTTTAACGATAAAATCATACATTTTATCATAAAAAAATCGCCAGCTTTTTACACTGACGATTTTAATTAATATTTTCAATTATCCTGCATACACTAAACTCAATTATTGTTATTTTTATTATATAAAGTATTGATATAATCAATGAAAATCTTTATATATTTATATTTTGGATTTGTTTTTTTATACAATAGATGGCATTTTAAAGTAAAATCTGGTTCTATATCATAATAACCATCAAAAAAGCCCATAGCATTTAACAAGCGTTTTGGCAATACAGCCCCCACCTGATTTTGTTGACAATAATGCATAATCGCATATGGAGTAGCAAACCAAGCTTCTACTTGAGGATGACAACCTAATTTACTAAAATAGTTCTTTATAGTAGAATTCATTAAATAATATGGAGAATATTGTACCATTGGATATTGAGCGATTTCTTCTACATTGATGATATTACCTAAATGCTCAATATTTGGTGCATAATAAACCATTTCTTCATCACAGAAAAATATATTTTCATATTCATCATCTTGTAAATCTTTTAAGGAAAATGATGATACTATATCTAATTTATCTGCTTCTAACTGATTTATCAATTCTTTTGCTTCTAAATTATAAACATTAATCTTTATATTAGTGTTGTATTTTTTAAAATAAGTTAAGTGCTGATTGATAAATACATCACCTAAAGACATCAACGCACCTACAGATAAAGAAACTTCTTTCCCAGCTAATTTTTTCATTTCACTTAAAGATTGTTTTAATTCCGATACGATTTTTTCCGCTTTAGCTAAGAAGATTTGACCTTCTTTAGTAAGTTCTATTGTATTTTCTCCGTGAACAACTAATTGAGTACCAACTATTTCTTCCAATTTTTTCATTTGAAAACTAAATGCCGAACGAGTAACATTTGCTTCTCTAGCTGCCGTTGCTATATCTTTTACTTTGCTATAAATAATAAAATTTTCTAATTGTTGAATGCTTGGTAATTCTATCATGCAAATCCCTTTCTATTATTAATGGCGTAATAACTTAATCTTTTATTAGTATATCACAATCAGAGTACACTCACTACTGCAAAATATTTTTTCTCATTCTTGATAAAAAATAATCTATTACTTATCTTACAACTTTCGTGAAAAACCAATACATATATTATATATCAAAATATTTTAGAACTCAAAAAGTCTTCTTGTGCTTTAAGGCTTCGAGCATATCTATTGCTTCTTTTATCATCTCTTTTGTGATATTATATGGAGCAAAACTTAAATATTTATCTTGTAAAATTAAATCAATTATTTGCTTTACATCTTTTATCCCTACATCTATTAAAGAAGTAGGTAAATCTAGTTTCTGATTAAAATCATATACTTTCTCTGCCTGTATTAATTGCTTATCCACAAGTAACAATAATAATACACCTAAGCTGACAATCTCTCCATGCATATGACCTTTACAATCTGGTATTTTCACACTAGCTAAATAAAGTGAATGAGCCAAACTGCTATTATAATTTAAATTTACTAAAACAGAAACTAATCCTGTATTTACAATAATCGTCAATACCGTCTGGATAAATTCATCAGATACAATATTTTTTTGAGCATCATCTAATGCCTTTACTCCATATTGCAGTAATCTTTCTGAACAATCTTTTGCTATTTGCACCCCTAAATTATTTGTGTGATTTAAAACTCTACCTCTCGTATTAAAACAAACTTCATATTGTTTAGATAAAGCATCACCAATGCCAGCACGCAAATATTTTATAGGTGCATTACTTATGATTTTTGTATCTATAAAACAATGAATAGCTGGTTTTTGTGCATCATAAAATTCTACTTTATCTTTGCCATATAAAATACATAAAGCTGTAACAGGAGCACAATTTGATGCTATTGTCGGAAATGTAAATACTGGCTTTTTCAGCATATCTGCTAAAGCTTTGCATGTATCCATACTTTTACCACCGCCAACAGCAAATATCATATCTGCAATTTGCACTGTTTTCATATTTTTTAATCGTTCAATATTTTCTCGTGTAGCATTACCTCCATACCAAATAAAATCCAATAAATTTATATCTGTCCCTTTCATCGCAGTAAGCAATTTATCTTTTACTTTACTTAAACTAATTTCACCGCCAATTACAATTGCCGTTTTGCCATAATTACTGCAGATTTGAGGTACTCTCTTATATACATCTTCATCAATACTATAACTTGGTAAATATACTTGCTGACTCATCTTACTCCCTCTAATCTTAAATATTTTTTATAAAAAAAGTCTTTCTGCTTAAACAGAAAGACTTTTTAGTTTACTTATTAAATTCTATTTTTATGAATTATTTTCCTTCTAAAATGCTACCTAAAGAATTTAAAAAATCGCCTTCAAAAGTTTCAAAGCTACCTTCATCACATTTTTGGGCTAAACTTGGATTTATTGGAAGTGTAGCTGTATGTTTTATACCATATTTATTAGCTTCTTCTTCAACTTTTGATTTACCAAAAATATAATGTTTTTCATTGCAATTAGGGCAAACAAAATAAGACATATTTTCTACAATACCAATAATTGGCACGCTGAGTAATCCAGCCATATTCACAGCTTTTTCTACAATCATAGATACGAGTTCTTGTGGTGTTGTAACTACGATAATACCATCAACTGGTAAAGATTGATATACAGTAAGTGGTACATCACCTGTTCCTGGAGGCATATCCACAAACATATAATCTACTTCACCCCAGTTTACATCACTCCAAAATTGTTTTACTACACCACCAACGATAGGGCCACGCCAAACGACAGGATCTGTTTCATTATCTAAAATTAAATTTGTAGACATGATTTTTATACCAGTTTTTGTCTGTGCTGGTGTCATACCTTCTTGTGTTCCTGTTACTTTTTCTTTAAGATTGAACACTTTTGGTATAGATGGACCTGTGATATCAGCATCTAAAATTGCTGTTTTATAGCCACGACGTTGCATTGTTACTGCCATCATAGAAGTAACTAAAGATTTACCAACGCCACCTTTACCACTCATTACAGCAATTACTTTTTTAATATTTGAACTTGGATTGTTTGGTGCTAATAAACTTTGAGGAGCTGTACGTTCTCCACAAGTCGTACCGCAACTTGCACAATCATGATTACAATTTTCGCTCATTATAAATAGCCACCTTCTACATAAGATATTAATCTATATTATATCATATCTTTTTTGAGTTTAAAGCTATTATATCTTTTCTATATTTTTTATTTACTTTTCTCTAAATTTTTTCTTCAAATAATAATTTAATATCAATATCCAAAGCTTTACTTATTTGCATTAATGTAGATATCGGTACTCCTTTACTATAAATTCCTCTTTCAATTCTTGATAAATATGATGTACTTATTGAGCTCTAAATGCTAATTCTTCTTGTGTATATCTTTTTAATTTGCGAAAATAAGCTATTCTTGCCCCAATCAATCTATATTGTGCTGAAAAATCTACCATAAAATCACCTTCTGCTATATTCTTTAAATTTATTCTAGCGAAAAATTTATCAATTTAGTTGTACTAGCAGGACAATAAAATGGATTATTTAGTTTATTTTTTCAGCTTAATTATCCCAATTTAATAAAATAAAAAAATATCATTTATTTATATTTACAAATAAAAAGCAATATCTATAGTTTTGAACTGCACCCCAAAAGTTGGACACAAAACAACTTTTGGAGGTGCAGTTTTTTTTATGACTAAATACTCAAATGAATTTAAAGTTAAAGCAATTAAAATGGTTTTAAAAGGAAATTCTATTTCTCATGTAGCTAAAATTCTAAACATGCCAGATATAGCTCCTCTTTGCAGATGG
>ENA-OPZM01000291-OPZM01000291.1-human-gut-metagenome-genome-assembly--contig:-NODE-291-length-22106-cov-8.057555_pt1 | contig 22106 bp, 25 predicted proteins | sample MGYA00242478_ERZ504493 | MGnify/ENA primary metagenome ERZ504493 (study PRJEB26092, sample SAMD00036227) | human gut metagenome | host: Homo sapiens | study: EMG produced TPA metagenomics assembly of... | reverse complement strand
CTCACCATCTAGCCGCAAAAAAGGCACCAGCTGAGCTGATGCCTTTTGTTGGCGGAGATGGTGGATATTCTCCCGCGGCTAAGCAACAGCCCGCAGGGCTGATTGCTTGCGGCCTGCGGGCCGCCGCCCTGTTCTCATCCTCACCATCTAGCCGCAAAAAGGCACCAGCCTGAGCTGATGCCTTTTGTTGGCGGAGATGGTGGGATTCGAACCCACGTGCCCGATTAAGGACAAAACGATTTCGAGTCGTTCTCGTTACGACCGCTTCGATACATCTCCATATATTAGCCTTTACAGTATAGCAAAAAAGCGGTTTTCCGTCAACACTTTTCTCCCGTTACGGCACGGCTGCAAGCCATACGCAGCCGTGCGTTTTGCGTTTTTGGGGCAGAAAGCGCGGTTTCTTTGCAAAAAAGGCTGTTTTTTTGGGCGGGAGCGAGTATAATAGGAACGATATTTTTCAAATTTGAAGTATAGAGGAGAGCATTCCAATGGCACAGGCAAAACAAGATATGGGCACCGGCAGCATCAAAAAGCTGATGCTGCAGCTCATGATCCCCGCCGTGGTGGCGCAGGTGGTGAACCTGCTGTATAACATCGTGGACCGCATTTACATCGGCCACATTGCGGGCATTGGCGCGGCAGCGCTGACCGGCGTGGGGCTGTTCACACCCATTCTGATGCTGCTGAACGCTTTTGCCATGCTGGTGGGCGCGGGCGGCGCGCCGCGCACCGCCATTGCTCTGGGGCAGGGGGACAGACAGCAGGCCGAAAAGATCGTCTCCAACAGCTTTACCATGCTGATGTTCTTTGCCGTGGTGCTGACCATTGGCTTCTATGCCGGGGCACCGGTGCTGCTGCGGCTGTTCGGTGCCAGCGATGCCACCCTGCCGTACGCCCTGAGCTACAGCCGCATCTACATTGCAGGCTCGGTGTTCGTGCTGGCGGTGCTGGGCATGAACCCCTTTATCACCACGCAGGGCTTTGCCAAGACCAGTATGCTTACCACCGTGATCGGCGCGGTGATCAACATTATCCTCGACCCCATCCTGATCTTCGGGTTCGGGCTGGGCGTGCGGGGCGCGGCCATTGCACGGTGCTCAGTCAGGCTGTGGGCGCGGCATGGATCATCCGCTTTCTCACCAGCAAAAAGACCATCCTGCGCCTGCGCAGAGACTACCTGCGCCCGGAAAAGCAGATCATTCTGCCGGTGCTGGCGCTGGGCATCTCCTCGTTTGTGATGCTCTCCACCGAAAGCCTGCTTTCCGTCAGCTTCAGCTCCAGTCTGGCGCGGTACGGCGGCGATGTGGCTGTGGGTGCCATGACCGTCATCACCAGCGCATCCCAGCTGTGCACGCTGCCCATTCAGGGCATCTGTCAGGGCGGACAGCCGGTGATGAGCTTCAACTTCGGCGCAGGCAAGAAGGCCCGCGTCAAGGAAGCCTTCCGTTTTCAGCTGACGCTGTGCGGGTCCTACACCTGCTTGTTCTGGCTGTTGATGATGCTGTTTCCCGGCGCGGTGGCGGGCATTTTCACCTCGGACACCGCACTGATCCAGTACACCACGTGGGCCATGCGCATTTACATGGCGGGCATTTTTGCCATGGGCTTCCAGATCGCCTGCCAGCAGAGCTTTATGGCGCTGGGGCAGGCTAAGGTCAGCCTGCTGCTGGCCTGCCTGCGCAAGATCATTCTGTTGATCCCCCTCATCTTCATTCTGCCGCACCTGCTGCCGAACCCGGTGTTCGGCGTGTTTCTGGCCGAGCCGGTCAGCGACATTCTGGCCGCCACCATCACCACCATCACCTTCTTTGCCCGGTTCGATAAGATCCTCGACCGCGGCGCGGCAAAGGTTTGATTTTTTTGTATGCAGAAAGGGCATCTGCCGTTGGCAGATGCCCTCGCTGTTTATTCGGGAAACCCTGACCGGCACTGAAAAATCAGTCCATGTTCAGAGCGCTCTTGAGGTTGTTTTTGTAGATATCGGCCTTGGCACCGTAGATGATCTGCACACCATCTGCGACCTGAACGACGCCGTTTGCACCCGTCTTCTGCTTCCAGTCAGTATCCGGCATAACGAGAGCCTTGTCTTTGACCTTGACGCGCAGTCGAGTAAAGCAGGCATCCACATGCTGGATATTGTCTGCACCACCCAGACCTTCAATGATGGTCGCCATCATCTCGTCGCTCATTTTCTTGTCCAGCTTCTTGACCTCCTGGCCATCATCTTCGCGGCCGGGAGTCTTGTAGTTGAACTTGGTGATCATGAAGCGGAAGGTGAAATAGTACAGGAAGAAGCAGGGAATGCCAATGATGAACACCCAGATCCAGTTAGAGCCTTTATCCGCCTGCATGATGCCATTGAAGATCGTGCTCAGGAAAGGGCCGCCGAAGGAACTGGGCCCCGGGATATTCACCTTGCAGATGTAAGTCAGCAGGTAGGCCAGACCTGCATAGCCAGCGTGCACCACGAACAGCAGCGGAGCCGCAAACAGGAAACTGTACTCAATGGGCTCGGTGATGCCAGTGAAGATGGAGGGATGATGGCTGCGATCAGCAGCGCCTTGACCTGAGGCTTACGCTCCGGCTTTGCGCAATGGTACATGGCCAGAGCCGCACCGGGCAGACCAAACATAGCAAAAATAACCTTGCCGTTCATGATAAAGCGGGTAATGTTCACGTCAAACATGGCATCCGGAGAAGCAGCATGGCGTTGTAAATGTTCACCGCGCCTTCATACAGCGTGCCATCAATGACCATGGAACCGCCAAGGTTTGTGAAGAAGAACGGAGTGTAAATAAAGTGATGCAGGCCAAAAGGCAGCAGCGCACGCTCTGCCAGACCATAGATCACACTGCCTGCCATGCCAGTGTCATAAATGATCTCGCCCATAAAGCCCAGACCGGTCTGAACGAAGGGCCACACCACAGACATTACCAGACCCAGCGCAGAGCAGGCCAGCAGCGAGATCATCGGCACGAATTTTGTGCCTGAGAAGATGCCCAGAACCGGCGGCAGCTGAATATTATAGTATTTGTTATGCAGCTTTGCAACCAGCAGACCCACCAGAATACCGCCGAATACACCGGTGTCAAGCGAAGCGATGCCCATGACCATGGACTGGCCGGTCTTCATCGCCGCAGGGTCCAGAATGCCCAGACTGGTCAGCAGGATATTCATCACATTGTTCATGGCGAGGAAACCGATCACGCTGGACAATGCCGCGATGCCCTTTTCCTTTTCTGCATAGCCGATGGCAACGGAAACAGCAAAAATGATTGGAAGATAGGAGTTAATGGTATTGCCCATGGCCTTGAGCAGATTAAAGAACAGCTTGACATAGGTATTGCCCAGAACCGGCCACAGTGCCACAATGTTCTTTGTCGTGAACGCAGAGCCAATGCCCACCAGAATACCTGCGATGGGCAGGATCATGACAGGCGTCATTAGAACTTTTCCCAGTTTCTGGAACTGTGAAAAGGTAACTTTCTTCTCTCTCTTCTCCATGATTTACCTCCTGAGGATCTCAGTGCAGTTCGGGCCAGTAGCCTTATTGGCTTCGATCATCTTATCCAGGATCTTGCGTGCCACCTTGGCAGAGGGAACTGTCTTGTTCATCGTGAATGCTTCCAGTGCCTTCTGGTAGGAGTGTTCAAAATAAGCATCCACGATCAGCTTTTCCGAAGAGACCTGCTGCATCATCATGCCCAGCTGGAACTGGGGGATATTGCCGATGGTAACAGGCTCCGGGCCCCACTTGCGCAGGTAGCAGGGAACTTCCACCATGGCATCATACGGCATCTGCGGGATGCAGCCCTTGTTTTCCACAATGACCAGATAGCGGTCCGCATTGTTATAGGCAATGGAGCATGCCACATCCACAATAAAATCGCCAAAAGCATTGAACAGATTCAGGTTTGCTTCCTTCTTGCCGCCGCTCTCGCGGATCAGCTTTGCCTGCTCGATCATGTCCTTCTCACGGCCATCCATGACCATGTTGGCACGCGTGTAGTTGGGATCCATATCCTCGGCGCTTTCCTTGGCATACAGATAGTACTGCAGGTAGGTATTGGGCAGATACTCCGGGAAGTCGGTGAGGATTTCCTTAAAGTTTTCCCATGTGTGGCGCCAGGAAGGATCGGAGTGGTGCTTATCATGAGAAGCAGCCAGACCGAACTTCATGATCTTTTCCTTCAGTTCCGGCATACGGTCCACACCGCTCTTGTCGTACAGGTGGGTCCACCAGCCAAAGTGGTTCAAACCAAAGTAGACCGGGTCCACATCGTTGTATTTTTCCAGACCCAGCATCTTTGCGAAGGACAGCATGATGGCTACCGGCATATCGCAGATGTTCAGGATCTTATAGTTGTTGTACTTGCGGCGGGTGGCCTCAGCCACGATCGCAGCAGGGTTGGAGTAATTGATAATCCATGCCTCGGGTGCGTACTTGCGCACATCGTCGATCACCTGGAACACGCCGGGGATGGAACGCAGGCCGTATGCCATGCCGCCGGGGCCGCAGGTCTCCTGACCCACAACGCCAAACTCCAGCGAGATCTTCTCGTCCTTCTCCCGCATTTCCATGCCGCCCTGACGGATCTGAGCAAAGGCAAAGTCAATATCGGTGTAGGCCTTTTCCGGGTCCGTGGTGGTGAAGTAGACGCACTCCGGATCCAGCTTTGCGATCAGCGAGCCGCACAGGGTATCGACCAGCTCCAGACGATCCGGGTCAATATCGTACAGCACCAGCTTTTTCAGCGGGAAGCGGTCAAGATTTGCAATCAGGCTCTGGATAATGCCGGGGGTATGGCTGGAGCCGCCGCCGACAATAACAACTTTAAATCCTTCCATTTTTGAAACCTCACATTCGTTTTGCGATCATGTTTCTGATTTTACCCTTGCGCGCGCTTTGGAGAGTGACTATAATATAATCGATATGAACATTTTTTTAAAGGCGTTTTGAAAGTTTTGAACCAGTTTGCCCAAGTTGAAACAATTCCAGAGTCTGAAAATATTTTCACACCTGCTAACTTTCTTCAAAGCCTTCCCGCCGGAGGACATCATGGACTTTTTCACCCGCATTGCAGAACACACGCCCCAGCTGAACAAAAACGATAATGAGCTTCTTTCTTACTGCATTCGCAACCACACCGAGATCGCCAATCTCAAGGTGACGGAACTTGCGGACCGGTTGTTCATCTCACCAGCTTCTGTCGTCCGCTTTTGCAAGAAGCTCGGTTTCAGTGGTTATTCCGATTTTAAGGCATCTTTGCGCATGGATCTGTTTGAGCCGGAGGAAACGCCGCGAAAATCTCACCCGACCGACTTTTTCCGGGATATCCACAAAACCATCGAGATGTTCCGGAGGAGACCGTAGAGCGTATCGTAGAGCTGATCCACTGCAGCCGCCGCATTGAGCTGTATGCCGTAGGCAGCAGCAGAATGCCCGGCTCCGAACTTGCAAAGCGGCTGCAGACCATCGGCAAGGCCGCCTTCTGTTACGATGACAGCACCCTGATGAATATCAGCGCCCGGCAGCTGACTTCCGATGATCTGGTTCTGGCCCTTTCCATTTCCGGCGAAACAAGTCTGATCATTGCCGCTGCAACGGTTGCCAAAAGCCGTGGTGCCGCATTGGTTTCCTTTACAAATCTCGGCAGCAATACCCTCAGCGGCATGGCAGATGAAAACCTGTATGTCAACGCCACAAACTTTGTGTGCTCCGGCATTCAGGTGCAGTCCCGCGTACAGCTGCTGATGCTGTGCGAATACCTGTTCTTCCGCTACATAGAGACCTATGGGGACGAGCACCAGCAAAGTATCGGTTGATGCCATTTCACCGCAGCGCACAGCCAACGCTCTATTCCACCAACAAATCTCCCACGATAAAAACAGGGCCGCCGCACAAACGATGTGCGGCGGCCCTGTTGGCGTTCTGTTTTTATTTTCCCGCCAGAAGAATGGCCAGCACGGCTTTCTGCACATGCAGGCGGTTCTCGGCTTCATCGAAGATTCCGGTGCGTGCTGCTCGAACACCGCCGAGGAGATCTCCTCACCCCGGTGGGCGGGCAGGCAGTGCAGCACCATGACATCGGGCTTGGCGCTTTCCAGCAGCTTGCTTGTGAGCTGATAGCCACAAAATCCCGCAGGCGCTGCTCACTTTCCGGCGTGCCGGGCTGGGCGGTGTTCCACACGGCCGTTGCCACCACGTCGGCATCCTGAATACCCTCGGCAGGGTCTGCGGTCAGGTGGAAGGCGCTGCCGTACTTGTGGGCGAACATCAGCACATCCGCCGCCGGGCGGTAGCTCTGCGGGCAGACGCAGGTGACCTGCATCCCAGCCAGCAGTCCGCCCACGATGAGGCTGTTTGCCATGCTGCTGCCGTCGCCGACAAAGCAGAGCTTCCGGCCCGCAAGGCTGCCCCGGCGCTCCCGAATGGTCATCAGGTCGGCCAGCACCTGGCAGGGATGGGCGTAATCCGTCAGGCCGTTGATCACCGGCACACCGGCCAGCTCGGCAAACTCTTCCAGATCGCTCTGGCGGTAGGTGCGCCACACCACGCAGTCGTAGTAGCGGCCCAGCACTCGGGCGGTGTCCTTGAGGGGCTCGCCGCGCCCGGCCTGCAGCTCGGCGGTGTTCATGTAGTTGCCCAGACCGCCCAGCTGGTACACACCCACCTCAAAGCTGGTGCGGGTTCGTGGATGCCTTGGAGAACATCAGGGCAACCGTCTTTCCTGCCAGCAGCGGGGCCGTGCCGCCCAGCTTCTGCTGTGCCTTGAGTTGATCGGCCACATCCAGAATGTGGGTCAGCTCGGCAGGGGAGAGGTCGCTCATTTTCAGCAGATTTTTCATGCCTGCTCCTTCGGAGCCGTCGGCTCCATCTTGCCCAGCACATCGCTCAGGATCTCCAGCGCCATGTCCACATCGTGCTCGCTGAGGGTCAGCGGCGGCAGCAGGCGCAGGCGGGTCTTGGCTGTCAGCACCAGCAGGCCCGCTTCGCGGCAGGCGGCCAGCACATCTGCGGCCTTGAGGTCGTAGAACTCGATGCCCACCATCAGGCCGATGCCGGAAATGCTCTTGACATGGGGCAGCTTTGCGATGCCCGCGCGCAGCTGGACGGCGCGCTCGTTGACATTGGCAAGGAAGCTCTGGTCCATGCGGTCCACCACCACGTTGGCACCGGCGCAGACCACCGGGTTGCCGCCGAAGGTGGAGCCATGGGTGCCGGGGCCCATGCCCTCGGCCACCTTTTCGTTCATCAGCACTGCGCCGATGGGCAGGCCGCCGCCCAGACCCTTGGCCAGCGTGACCACGTCCGGCTTGAGGTTGTAGTGCTCGCAGCACAGGAAGGTGCCGGTGCGGCCCACGCCGGTCTGCACCTCGTCCACGATGAGCACAAGGTCTTTTTCGTCGCAGAGCTTGCGCACGGCCTGCACGTAGTCCGGGTCCAGCGCCATCACACCGCCCTCGCCCTGAATGAGTTCCAGCATCACGGCGCAGGTGGTGCGGTCCACCAGCTCCTCCAGCGCTTCGATATCGCCTGCCGGAGCATACAGGAAGCCCTCGTTGAAGGGGCCGAAGTAGTTGTGGAACACCTCCTGACCGGTGGCGGTCAGGGTGGCGATGGTGCGGCCGTGGAAGCTGTTCACCAGCGTGATGACCGTGGTGCGGTCCTTGCGGTAGTGGTCCACGCTGTACTTGCGCGCGGCCTTAATGGCACCCTCGTTGGCCTCGGCACCGGAGTTGCCAAAGAACACCTTGCTCATGCCGGTGCGCTTGCACAGCTTTTTGGCCAGCTTGCCGCAGGGCGCGGTGTAGTAAAGGTTAGAGGTATGCTGCAGCTTGTGGGCCTGCTCCGAGACGGCTTCGGCCCAGTCCAGATCACAGTAGCAAGGCTGTTCACGCCAATGCCGCTGGTAAAATCCAGATACTGCTGGCCCTCTGGGCCTGCGGCGCGCAGGCCGTGGCCTTTTTCCAGCACAATAGGGTTGCGGTTATAGGTGTGCAGGACGTATTCGTTGTCCCGCTTGATGACTTTTTCAGAATCCATAGGTGTACCCTCCTGTGAACAGAAACTGTGAACAGAAAACCCTCTCAGGCGCTTTCGCGCCAGAAAATGCTGGCAAAGGCTTGAGAGGGTCATTTTTCTTATTATACCGCCTGCACGGCACCTGCGCAATGCTTATTCGCGGTGGCTGCGGCGGTAAAAGCGGGTGCCGGAGCCGCGGTTGGAGAACAGCTCCAGCAGGATGGAGTGGGGCACGCGTCCATCGATGATGACCGCCTCGTGCACGCCCTGATAGATGGCATCGGCCATGCCGCCGATCTTGGGGATCATGCCGCCCGCAATGATGCCGGCGGACTTATAGCCCTCGATCTCGGACACCTCCACCTCGGGGATGAGGGTGCTCTCGTCGTCCTTATCCCGCAGCAGGCCCGCGATATCGGTCATGGATACCAGCTTCTCCGCTTTCAGCGCAATCGCGATCTGCGCAGCGGCGGTGTCGGCGTTCACGTTGTAGGCCTGACCCAGATCGTCCATGCCCACCGTGGCGATCACGGGAATGAAGCCGCCGTCCAGCAGGCTTGCGATCAGGGTAGCGTCCACATGCACGATCTCGCCCACATGGCCCAGCTGGGGGTCCAGCTCGGTGCAGCGCAGCATCTGGCCGTCCATGCCGCACAGGCCCACGCCGCGGCCGCGCAGCTTTGCCACCAGATCCTTGTTCACCTTACCGGCCAGCACCTGCTGCACGATCTCCATGGTGGCATCGTCAGTCACGCGCAGACCGTTTGCGAAATGGCTCTCCACGCCCACTTTCTTCAGCATCTCGTTGATGGCCGGGCCGCCGCCGTGCACCAGCACCACGCGCACACCCAGCAGGGTAAGGGTGACCAGATCGTTCATGACGGCATTTTTCAGTTCTTCGTTGATCATGCATTGCCGCCGTACTTTACCACCATGGTCTTTCCGTGATACTTCTGGATGTAGGGTGTCGCCTCAGAGAAAAGGCGCGCCATTTCTTCGTTTTTCATAAGATTTCCTCTGAACCCTCTCAGTCAATGCCTTGCGGCATTGCCAGCTCCCCCGAGAGGGGGAGCTTTTGCCGGACGGGTCACTTTATTTCATAAAATCAGCTGCTTGTCGTTCGTTTTAAGCTCCCCCTTCGGGGGAGCTGGCGCGCAGCGCCTGAGAGGGTTATCAGGTGCGGTAGTCGCCGTTGATCTTGACGTAATCGTAGGTCAGATCGCAGCCCCATGCCTTTGCGGATGCATCGCCGGTGCCCATGTCCACCTTGACCAGCACATCGTGCTCAGCCAGCACCTTGGCAGCTTCGTCCTCGCTGTAGGGGTGGTAGGCGGCGTTTTCGCACACATACACCTCACCGGCCTTGCTGGAAAGCCACACGCAGACCTTATCAATGGAGAAATCGCCGGGGGTGTAGCCGATGGCGCACAGGATGCGGCCCCAGTTGGCATCGCGGCCGAACACTGCGGCCTTGAACAGGTTGGAGCACACCACGCTGCGGCTGACGGCACGGGCGGTCTTCAGGTCGGGGGCGTGGGTCACTTCGCAGGTGATGAGGTGGGTGGCACCCTCGCCGTCACCGGCGTGCTCGGCACACATGTGCTCTGCAATGGCGGTGAGCGCGGCAACAAAGGCTTCGTAGTCCGCGTTCTCCTCGCAGATCTCCGGGTTGCCTGCAAGGCCGGAAGCCATGATGATCAAGGTATCGTTGGTGGAAGTGTCCAGATCCACGCTCATCTGGTTGTAGGTGCCGGGCACCACGGTCTTGAGGGCCTTTTCCAGCAGGATGGGCGAGACCGCCGCATCGGTGGTGTAGAAGGCCAGCATGGTGGCCATGTTGGGGGCGATCATGCCGCTGCCCTTGCCAATGGCACCCACCGTGCAGGTCTTGCCGCCCAGCTCGAACTGGATGGCGTATTCCTTTTTGTGGGTGTCGGTGGTCATGATGGCGGTGGCGGCATCGGTGCTGCCCTGCTCGTCCGCAGCCAGCTTTGCGGCGGCGGCAGGGATGCCCCGGGCAAAGGGGTCGATGACCATGGGCTGACCGATGACACCGGTGGAAGCGGGCAGAACGTCCTGCGGGTCGATGCCCAGCTCCTTGCCCACCAGCTCACAGCATTCTTCGGCCAGAGCCACGCCGTTGGCGGCGCAGGTGTTGGCGTTGCCGCTGTTCACGATGATCGCCTGTGCGTAGCCGTCCTTCAGGTGGGCGCGGTCCACCTTGATGGGTGCGCCGCAGACCTTGTTGGTGGTGTACACACCGGCGGCGGCACAGCGCACGTCCGCCTTGATGAGTGCCAGATCGTATTTTTCTGCATGGTTTGCGCGGATGCCGCAGTGCACGCCAGCCGCTGCAAAACCCTTGGGCGCGCAGATGCCGCCCGCAACTTCTTGATACTGCATAATGATCTTCCTTTCCCACAGGAAAACCCTCTCAGTCAATGCCTTGCGGCATTGCCAGCTCCCCCAAAGGGGGAGCTTTTCAGCAAGAGGGAAACGTTATCTTTTTTGCCAAAAGCTCCCCCTTCGGGGGAGCTGTCACCGTCAGGTGACTGAGAGGGTTTTCTTTTTTATTCCAACCCTTTGGTCTCTTCCAGCCCCAGCATCAGGTTCATGCACTGGACGGCCGCGCCGGAAGAGCCTTTGCCCAGATTATCGAACAGGGAGACCAGCATCATCTGGTCGCCTGCAGCGTTCACGGTCATGTACAGCTCCATGCGGTCGGTACCGGCCATGGCATTGGAGTACAGGCCGTTCTCCGGCAGGGCTTCGTTCAGAGCGTGCACCTTGACGGTGGCAGCATCCTTGTAATATGCCGCAATGCCCTCGGCCACCTGTTCGGCGGTGCTGCCCGCCAGCGTCAGATCCAGCGGCACCAGCACCTGCATGCCGCAGTAGTAATCGCACACCACGGGCACGAACATGGGGGTGTGGGCAAGGCCGCTGATCTTCTGCATTTCCGGCAGGTGCTTATGGGCAAGGCCCAGACCGTAGCTCTTGGGTGCATCCAGCTTGCTGTGCGCCGGGCGATCAGCGCTCTCGTACTCGGCGATCATCTTTTTGCCGCCGCCGGAGTAGCCGGAGATGCCGGTACAGCTGAAGGGATAATCGGCCGGTGCAAGGCCCAGCTCCACCAGCGGGCGGGCAATGCTGATAAAGCCGCTGGCATAGCAGCCGGGCACTGCCACGCGGCAGGAATTTTTGATTTTTTCCTTCTGGCCCGCCAGCTCCGGGAAGCCGTAGTCCCATGCGGCATCGGTGCGGAAGGCGGTGGAGGTGTCCAGCACCTTCACGTCCGGGCGCAGCAGGGGCATGACCTCTTTGGAAGCGGCATCCGGCAGGCAGAGGAAGGCGAGGTCGGCGGAGTTGATCACCTTCGCGCGCTCGTTCACATCCTTGCGGCCCTCTGCGGAAATGGAAAGCAGCTCGATCTCCGGGCGTTGTGCCAGACGGTCGGCAATGCGCAGACCGGTGGTGCCGGAGGAGCCATCAATAAAAACTTTCACGCTCATGCGTTCTTTTCCTCCCACGCATCCAGCTGTGCGTTTGCCAGTGCGATCTGGTTGTTCACGCTGGCTTCGCTGGGGCCGCCGTAGCTGGTGCGGCCCTCGCAGCACTTGACCAGATCAATGGCATCGTAGATATCGTTCTCGAACAGAGCGCTGTAGCCCTTGAACTCGTCGAGGGTCAGCTCTTCAAGGGTCTTGTCCTTTGCGATGCAGTCGGACACCATGCAGCCGGTCAGCTTGTAGGCATCGCGGAAGGGCATCCCCTTCTTGGTGAGGTAGTCGGCGCAGTCGGTGGCGTTGATAAAGCCCTTGGCGGCGGCGCGGCGCATGTTGGCCGGAATGGTCTTCATGGTGTCCAGCATGGGAGTGACCGTCTTCAGGCACAGCTCCAGCGTATCCACTGCGTCGAAGATGGCTTCCTTATCTTCCTGCATGTCCTTGTTGTAGGCGAGGGGAATGCCCTTCATCATCACCAGCAGGGTGTTCAGGTCGCCGTAGACGCGGCCGGTCTTGCCGCGGATCAGCTCAGTAACATCCGGGTTCTTCTTCTGCGGCATGATGGAAGAGCCGGTGGTAAAGGCATCGTCCAGCTCAATGAACTTGAACTCCCAGCTGCACCAGAGGATGATCTCCTCGGAAAGACGGGACAGGTGCATCATGCAGATGGAGATGGCATTGGCCAGCTCGATGCAGAAATCGCGGTCGGACACGCCGTCCAGACTGTTGGCGCAGGGAGCCGCAAAGCCCAGCTTTTCGGCGGTGAACTGGCGGTCCAGCGGGTAGGTGGTGCCAGCCAGCGCGCCGCTGCCCAGCGGGCACTGTGCGTCCATGCGGGCGGTGGCATCCTCAAAGCGCTGCAGGTCGCGCAGCAGCATGGAGGCGTATGCCATCAGGGCATGGCCAAAGGTGATGGGCTGGGCACGCTGCAGATGGGTGTAGCCGGGCATGACGGCGGTGGTGTTCTCACCGGCCTTTTTGCAGATGACCTTGATGAGCTCCACAATGTAGGCCTGCAGGGTGTGGCTGTAATCCCGCAGGGTCAGGCGGATATCCAGCGCCACCTGATCGTTGCGGCTGCGGCCGGTGTGCAGCCGCTTGCCGGCGTCGCCGATGCGGGCGGTGAGGGTCTGCTCCACAAAGGTGTGCACATCCTCGGCATTGGGGTCGATCTCCAGCCTGCCGGCTGCCAGATCGTCGGCGATGGATGCCAGACCGTTGAGGATGTCCTCACAGTCCTTTTCCGAGATGATGCCCTGCTTTGCCAGCATGGCGGCGTGCACGCCGCTGCCGCGCATATCCTGCGCGATCATGCGCTGATCGAACCGGATGGAGGAGTTGAAGTCGTTCACGCGGGAATCCACGGCCTTGGAAAAACGGCCCTTCCAGAGTTGTTCTGCCATAGTTTGCTCCTTGATTATCCGAACCCTCTCAGTCTCGCATTCGCTCGCCAGCTCCCCCGAAAGGGGGAGCTTTTTCAGCTTTTCCGTACCATGCACAAAGCTCGCCCTTCGGGAGAGCTGGCAAAACCGTCAGGTTTTGACTGAGAGGGTTAATTTCTTCTAAAAACGGCAAAGCCGCCGCAGGGGAAAACGCTCCTGCGGCGGTGCCGCCGGCAACGATGCCGGTTGGATGGAACTTCCGTGTGAAAGTGTGAAAACACACGAAAGGGAAGATGTTACAGCTGATTACTTGACCTCCGGCCAGTTCTTGGACAGCTTTGCGCGCTCCTTGATGGACAGGCCGAACAGGTTGATGAAGCCTGTTGCATCAGCTGATTGTAGTCCTCGTCCTCACCGAAGGAAGCGGTCTGCTCGTCGTACAGGGTGTAGGGAGAGGTGACGCCGGCGTTGATCATGTTGCCCTTGTAGAGCTTCAGCTTCACATCGCCGGTAACGGTCTTTTCCAGACTGTCGGCAAAGGCATCCAGAGCCTCGCGCAGCGGGGTGAACCACTGGCCGTTGTAAACGATATCGGCGTACTTCTGGGCCAGCTGAGCCTTGAAGTGAGAGCTCTCCTTATCCAGAGTGATCGTCTCCAGAACATTGATAGCCTTGTACAGGATGGCACCGCCCGGGGTCTCGTAGACGCCGCGGCTCTTCATGCCCACCAGACGGTTCTCCACGATATCCAGCAGGCCGATGCCGTTCTCGCCGCCCAGCTTGTTCAGGTGCTCCACCAGCTCCACAGCGCCCATCTCCTTGCCGTCCACGGCGGTGGGGATGCCCTTTTCAAAGTGGATGGTCACATAGGTGGGCTTATCGGGAGCCTGCTCGGGGCTGATGCCCAGCTCCAGGAAGCCGGGCTTGTTGTACTGCGGCTCGTTGGCGGGGCTTTCCAGATCCAGACCCTCGTGGCTCAGGTGCACAGGTTCTTGTCCTTGGAGTAGTTGGTCTCGCGGTTGATTTTCAGGGGGATGTGGTGAGCCTCAGCGTAATCGATCTCCTCGTCACGGCTCTTGATATCCCACTCACGCCACGGAGCAATGATGGCCATATCGGGGCACAGGGCCTTGAGGGTCAGCTCAAAACGCACCTGATCGTTGCCCTTACCGGTGCAGCCGTGGCAGATGGCATCTGCGCCTTCCTTGATGGCGATATCCGCCAGAGCCTTGGCGATGCAGGGACGTGCAAAGCTGGTGCCCAGCAGGTAATCTTCGTACTTCGCGCCGAACTTCAGGGTGGGGAAGATGTAGTTCTCCACAAAGTCCTTCTTCAGGTCCAGCACGTACAGCTTGGATGCGCCGGTAGCCTTGGCCTTTTCTTCCAGACCGTCCAGCTCGGTGCCCTGACCCACGTCACCGGAGACAGCGACGACCTCGCAGTTGTTGTAGTTTTCCTTCAGCCAGGGAATGATGATGGAGGTGTCCAGACCGCCGGAGTATGCCAGCACGACTTTTTTGATGTTTTCCTTTTTCATAGGTGACGCTCCTTTTTCATAAAAATACACTTTTGTTTTCTGATGCGCACTTTCCCTTCGCATCCTCTTCCGTTGCGTTTCGGTTGATGCTTTTATTATACGCCGCGCTGTTTTTTCGTCAATAACAAAACCATACAAACCTTTTTTGCTTCCGGCACCCGTTTTTCGTTCATGTTGCATCTTTATGCGTTATTTGAAGAATATATTCGTATTTTATGCATTTGCGCAGTATATATTCGGGGCACATGCAGCCTGTCCGGAGGCATGTGCGGACTACAGCACACGGAAAGAATTCACACCGCAAAAACAAAAAGCCCGGGACCTTTTGTGAGCCGTCTGGCCCTGAAAGAGTCCCGGGTTTCGTTTTCGCTTTATGCGCCGGCAAAGGGCCCGCCCGCCGCCGTCCATGCGGCGCACAGCAGTTCCTTCTGGGCCTTGGGCAGCTGCTTGAGGGCATACTCCCGCCGCAGGGCGGCGCGCTTATCCGCGCACAGTTCCAGATAGGCAAAATCCCCGGCCCCTCTGGCACGGGTGTATTTTGCGCCGCGTCCGCTCTGGTGTGCGCGCAGGCGGGCGGCAGGGTCGGTGGTCCAGCCGGTGTACAGCGTACCGCCGGTACACCGCACCATATACACAAAGGCGGGCTTTGGCCGGGCGCACGGCTCAGATGCGGCCATTGTTCTTTAACACCTGACGGCAGGCGGCAAGGGCAGTTTCCTTATCCTTGGCGGTGATGAGGAAGCGGCTGGCGTGGCAGAAGCTGATGCCCGGGATGCCGCTCTTCTGCTCAATGACCTCCTGCGGCTGGCCGGCCCAGCTCTGGGGGAAGGGGAGTTTGGGGCGCTTGGTCTTGTGGTCGGTGACGCACTGGGCGCTCCAGCCGCCGCGCTGGCTGGGGTAGACCACAAACAACGCGTCCGTCTTGTACAGGCCGTTCTTCCACGGCAGATAGCAGGGCAGCACCACGATGCGTCCCGGGAGTTTTTGTAAGCCTGCTGCACCTTTTCGTCGGCGCGGTTCACGGCGTTGGCGCTGGCGATCTGGTTTTCCAAGATCTGCTTTGCCACGGCCACCGCCTTGAAAAAGCAGGTGTCCTGATCCTCTTTGGAGTCCCACACCGGGTTAAAAAAGCCAATGGCATCGCACAGGCTGTTCTGCTCGCCGGTGTTATCGTTGAGGTCCAGCGGCTGGATGAAGTTCTCGTCAATGAGCCGGGCCTGACGCTCACCCACAAGGCCGGGGCCGAGCACCCGCCACAGCAGGCCGAGGGCCGCATAGGGCACGCCATTGGGGCGGCACTCCCGCGGCTCCTGATGATGGTCGAACATACCAAAGCCCACATCGTACACGATGCCGTCAAAATCATCCGGCACCACAAAGCCGCGGGTGATCTTAATGTCCGGGCGCAAAATTTGCAGCAGGGCAGTGGCAAACACATCGTCGGCGTGGAACTTGCCGGCATGGGTGAAGCCGTTTGCAGGAATTTTCATAGATGTACCTCGTTCCCAATAAAATGTCTGGCAACAGTATAGCACACTTTGCAGAAAGGGACAACGAAAAGCCCCGGAACGGGCACGCCATTCCGGGGCTTTTTGAGCGTATGCTTACTTTTTCTTTGTGGTGCGTGCCTTTTTAGCGGCAGGAGCGGCGGGCTTTTCCGCCGGGGTGGTCTCCGGCTCGCCCAGAGCCAGAATGCTGCTCAGTTCCTTCTGAGCTGCGGCATTCGTGGCATCGGTGGTGGCCAGCACGTCGGCGTAGAACTGCTCCATGCCCTCGCGGGTGGAGAAGGTGGCAACGTACATCTGGTTGCCCATGGCGCCGCTCAGCGCGTCCGGCATGCGGTCCACCATGCGCATGTTCTGCTGGTACTTCTGCATGATCTGCTCGTGGCTGTACACAAAGTGCTTGCCGTCGCGGCGGCCTGCAAACGGGCAGTAGAAGTGCTCGCCCACCGGCATATCGGTGCCGCCAAAGGCGATCATGTCCGCCCAGATCTTGTAGACGTTGGTGGAGCGGGCAAAGTTGATCATGTCCGGGGTAAAGCCGCCGCAGGGGCGCATGTTGACTTCCAGTGCCACGATCTGGCCCTTTTTGCCCATGCTGGCCTGATTCTCGGTCATGCGGAAGAACTCAAAGTGGATGAAGCGGCTCTTCACGCCAAAGCTCTTGACGGCGGCACGGCCTGCAGCGCGGGTGTCCTCGGGCAGTTCCTTGATGATGTAGTAGATGGAGTTGTCGTTGTCGTTGACGATATCCATGATGGACATGGGGCTGACGTTGCCGGCCTCAAAGATGGGGTTGCCGTTGGCATCGATGATGGCATCGTAGCTGTTCACCTCTGCCCGGACGAACTCCTCCATGATGTACTCCACATCCGGGTGATGGGCCGTCTTCTGCACGAGGAACTTTTTCAGGTCCTCGTCGCTGGACAGCTTGTGGGTATCGGATGCGCCCACGCCGTTATCCGGCTTTACTACCACCGGGTAGCCCACCTCGTCGATGAACTTCCGGCAGCCCTCGTAATCGTCCACCATGTGGTAGCGTGCGGTGGCGATGCCGGCCTTCTGGTAATACTCCTTCATCTTGCTCTTGTACTTGATGCGGGGCATATCGGAGGTCTGGAAGCCGGAGGTAATGTGGAAATCGGTGCGCAGGGCTGCGTCCCGCTCCAGCCAGTATTCATTGTTGGACTCCAACCAGTCGATGCGGCCATATTTGAATGCAAAGAAGGCCACGGCGCGGTAGACCTCGTCGTAGTTTTCCAGACTGCCCACCTTGTAGTACTCGTTCAGGCTGTCCTTCAGCTCCGGTTTCAGCTCATCGTAGGGCTGGTCGCCGATGCCCAGCACATTCATGCCGTTGTTTTTCAGCTCACGGCAGAACTGCCAGTAGTTGGTGGGGAAGTTGGGCGAAATAAAAATAAAATTCTGCATGGTTTTATGATTCCTCTTTCCTCTATAAAAACTCCCTCCGTCACGGCTTCGCCGTGCCAGCTCCCTCCGGGAGGGAGGCGTCCCTCTCAGTCATCGCTGCGCGATGCCAGCTCCCCCGAAAGGGGGAGCTTATTTGCTACAAACCGTCAGATGCATCAAAGCTCGCCCTTCGGGAGAGCTGGCGCGTCAGCGCCTGAGAGGGTTTGTTTTACTGCTCTCCCAGCACGTAGGGCATGTAATATGCAGTCTGCTTATACCACCAGTTCCAGTCGTGGTTGACATCGTGGCCCCACAGGTCCACCCAGATGGGGATGTTCTTGGCCTCGAAGATGCGCTTGAGGAACCATGTGGTGTCCGGCCGTTCCCAGTCGCCCTGACCACAGCAGATGACCGCCTTCTGGCTGCGGTACAGCTGCATGTAGGGGTGATCCTCCGGGAAGTTCTTCATGTAGTCCACGGGCGAGTTCATGTACACCAGCTCGTCCATATAATTGCCGAAGCCATAGTGGGCCGTGTAGATGCCGCTGAGGGCCAGACAGCCGCAGAACACATCCGGGCGGCGCAGGTACAGGTTGACCGCATGGGTGGCGCCCAGACTGCAGCCAAAGGCAATGACACCGGGCAGGTCGTCCCAGCCGTTGCGCTCCTTGGCCAGATACTGGATCTTGGGCACAGCCTCCTCCACGATATAGCGCAGCCACTGCTCATAGCGGCGAATGCGCCAATAGGGGTCGCCCTGCGTGTCGGACCAGGTCTCCTTGTCCATGGTATCAATGGAGATCACCATGATCTTACCAGCATCGATCCATGGGGCAAGGGTGTCGGCCATGTGGAAGTTCTCAAAATCGAAGAAGCGGCCATCCTGACAGGGGATGTACAGCATCGGGCGGCCTGCGTGGCCGTAAATTTTGCACTCCATGTCGCGGCCCAGCGCCGGGCTGTAGTCCTTAAAATACTGCATTTCCATGGTGTTTCCTCCTTTTAGGGTTTACTCCTCCACCTCATACATCAGAGTATGGAACATAAAGGGCAGCTGTTTTTCCCAACTGGCTTCGCTGTGGGTGCCGCCGGGCACGATGCGGCTGGTAAGGTGGATGCCCCGGGTCATGACCTTTGCGCACATCTCTGCAAAGCCGCAGCGCATCCCGTCGTGGTTGCCCATCTCGCGGGAGCCGTAGTCCATGTACAGCACGGTGCCCGGCTCCAGCTTTGCGCGGCCCACAAGGCCGGAAAGCTTTTCCGGCGACACCCAGATGGACGGCGACAGCGCCGCCGCACGGCTGAAAGTGTCGTTGTACTGCAAAAGGGCGTACAGGCTCATCAGGCCGCCCATGCTGCTGCCGCCGATAAAGGTGTGCTCCCGGTCGGGCAGGGTGCGGAAGTTGCGGTCGATGAAGGGTTTGAACCGGTGGATATACCAGCTCATGGTAGCCTGACCCGTGCCGTCGAAGTGGCCGAACTGCGGGTCGTCGAACCGGTAGGGCGAATACTCCACCAGCCGTTCGTTGTTGGCTCCGGCGTTGCACTCCACCGCCGCCACGATCAGCGGGGTGTCGGTGTAGTCCAGATAATCGGCCACGCCCCAGCTTTTGCCAAAGGTGGCATCCTCGTCAAAAAAGACGTTCTGGCCGTCGAACATATACAGCACCGGATACCGGCGGTCGGGGTCAGCTTCATACATCGTGGGCAGATAAACATATACTCTGCGCTGCTCGGTGCCGTTGACGGCAGGGTAGCTCACGCTCCATTTTTTGACCATGGTCCATTCCTCTCAATCTTTCCTGCACATGGCCTGCCGCAATGCAGGCCGCTGTTCTGTTTTCAGTTTAGCACTGCAGGGCACAGAAAGCAATTGCGCCGGGAAATTTTGGAGGTTTGACGGAGAGGGCGAGGACGTTATCCTAATATACGGCAAACGCCGCCGAGCGGAGCCTGGCGGCGTTTGCTGCTATTCTGAATAAAAAGGTTCTCTCCGGAGAATCGGGATCAGTTCTTTTTCTCAACAGGCACGATCCAGCCCTTGGTATCGGGGATCTTGCCCCACTGCATACCGGTCATGGTGTCGTACAGCTTCTGGGTGACAGGGCCGATCTTGCCGTCGCCGATGTAGGCGTGCTCGCCCTTCCAGACAAGCTCCTTGACGGGGGAGACGACAGCGGCGGTACCGGTGCCGAACACCTCTTCCAGCTTGCCTTCGCGGGCAGCAGCCATGATGTCGGCAATGGCGATCTTGCCCTCGACGACCTCATAGCCCCAGTCCTTCAGCAGCTCGATGCAGCTGCGGCGGGTAACGCCGGGCAGAACGGTGCCGACGGTAGCAGCAGTGTATACCTTGCCGTCGATCTTGAACATGATGTTCATGCTGCCAACTTCCTCGACGTACTTCTTCTCCACGCCGTCCAGCCACAGCACCTGTGCGTAGCCCTGCTCCTCGGCCAGCTCGCCGGCCTTGATGGAAGCAGCGTAGTTGCCGCCGCACTTGGTGAAGCCGGTCAGGCCGGGAGCGGCGCGGATGTACTCGTCTTCCACGTAGATACGGACGGGGTTGATGCCCTCGGCATAGTAAGCGCCCGAGGGAGCGCAGATGATGCAGAAAATGTAGTGCTTGGAAGCGTGCACGCCCAGACCCACGTCGTTTGCAAACACGAAGGGACGGATATACAGGGAAGCACCGTCGGAATGGGGCACCCAGTCACGGTCCACATCCACCAGCGTCTCAACGGCCTGAATGTAGTCTTCCACAGGGATCTTGGGGATGCACAGACGGTCGGCGGAGTCCTGGAAACGCTTTGCGTTGCAGTCCGGGCGGAACAGCTGGACGGTATCATCGGCCGTGCGGTATGCTTCATGCCCTCAAAGATCTCCTGAGCGTAGTGGAACACGACAGTAGCCGGGTCCAGTTCAAAGGGGCCGTAGGGGACAATGCGGGCATCGTGCCAGCCTTCGCCCTCGGTGTAATCCATCACGAACATATGGTCGGTGAACTTCTTGCCAAAACCCAGATTGCTCTCGTCAGGCTTTGCCTTCGGAGCAGTGGTACGGGTGATCTTGATATCCAACATGATTTATTTTCCCTCTTTCCTGATCTCGGGCGCAGCGAGTGAAAATGCGCCCGCAAACACCGAATGTTGTTTTCTATTATAATAATATGAATGTGATTTACAAGGAAACGAAAAATCTTTCATCTTTGGACAGGTTAAGTTGCGCTAAATTGCCTGCTTTTCCATGTGCAAACTGCCCAAAATATGATACAATGAGGCATAAGCCGGATCTTACAGGCTCAGAAAGGAGCTTTTGCACAATGATAAAAGGTGTTATTTTTGATATGGACGGGCTGATGTTCGACACCGAGCGCATCTGGGCCACCCTGTGGAAGCCCGCACTGGCCACACTGGGTCTTCCTTATAAGGAAGGGCTGGACGCTGCCGCGCGCGGCTCGGCAGGCGATTCCATGCGGGCCGTGCTGCGCCGCTTCTACGGCCCGGACTGCGACACCGATGCCATCATGGATGCCCTGCACGCGCAGGCGGAGACGGCCTTTCAGGCACCGCCGCCCAAAAAGCCGGGTCTGGATGAACTCATCGCCTATCTGGAAGCGCAGCACATTCCCATGGTGGTGGCTTCCTCCAGCCGGATGGCGTCCATCCTGCGGCACCTCAACAACTGGAAGATGACCGATCACTTTCAGGCCCTTATTTCCGGCGAGCAGTTCTCCACGTCCAAGCCCGACCCGGAGATCTTCCTCACCGCGGCCAAGGCGCTGGGCACCACCCCAGCTGAAACGCTGGTGCTGGAGGACAGCTACAACGGCGTGCGCGCCGGTGCGCGTGGCGGCTTTGTCACCGTGATGGTGCCGGACCTTGCCCCCGCCGACGACGAGATGCGCCGTCTGTACACCGCCGAGTGCAAAGACCTGCGCGAGGTGAAAAAGATGCTGGAGGAGGGGAAACTTCTTTCCGAAACCTGAAATATACAGTTAGTCTTTTACATTTTCACGCTAAAAAAGTGGAGAACATCCTCAAGGAAGTCTTTGCCCGACTTATCCAGCAGTCCTCCCGTGTGGAGCTGGGCAAGAAGTTTGAAAGTGGCTTCTATGCCAAGCCCGACGCTCTCAGCCCGCAGGCTGTACCCGCCGCAGGCGAACCCACCATCTCCATGACGGCTCTTTTGGAATTGCTCAAGGATGCCGACCCGGAAATGAAGGCAAAGCTCCGCTTGGCCCTGCTCACCTGATGCAAAAAAGGGCACTGATTGCAATGCAATACAGCGCCCTACATCATCGGACATGGAAAACACCGACCGTGCAAAAACCGTGCAGCCATGGCTTACAAAACAAAAAAGCCATGAAATCTTTCGATCCACAGCTTCCACGGTAGACATTCCTACACGTTGGGACCCGCGGGCTAAGCAACAGCAACGGGTTGCGTTAGCTGATTTTTCCGCAGCCCCTTGGCAGGGCTTTGAAAAATCAGAACGCGGCCCCAACAACTCCTCCTGTTTCAGCCGCAGGCTGCGGTCGTCGTTGTTGCACTGGGCTGATTGCTTGCGGCGCTATGCGCCGCCGCCCTGTTCGAGCCCCTTCCATCGCGCAAACAAAAAAGAAAAACCAGCACACAATGTGTACTGGTTTTTCTTGGTGCGATGGAAGGACTCGAACCCCCGGCCTACTGATTCGTAGCGCACACCGGGCGATTCTCTCAATTTTTGGAAGTTACGTTT
>ENA-OPZM01000290-OPZM01000290.1-human-gut-metagenome-genome-assembly--contig:-NODE-290-length-22129-cov-6.325380_pt1 | contig 22129 bp, 24 predicted proteins | sample MGYA00242478_ERZ504493 | MGnify/ENA primary metagenome ERZ504493 (study PRJEB26092, sample SAMD00036227) | human gut metagenome | host: Homo sapiens | study: EMG produced TPA metagenomics assembly of... | reverse complement strand
CCATGATCGAATCCAAGGCACTGCAGAAGCGGGTGCGCGCGGTGTACCGCCGCCTCGGCCTGCCACCCGCACTACTTACGATAAGGAAAAGGTGCTGGCTGAAATGCTGCACGACAAAAAGGCACAGAGCGGCCAGATCACTATTATCAAGGTGCCGGGTCTGGGCTGCTGGCGCGCCGAGACCATCCCGGTGGAGGGCCTGCGTCCCCTGCTGGGCATTGAGGAGTAAGCCATGAAAAATACATTCGGCAGCGACCTTTCGCTGACCATTTTCGGCGAGAGCCACGGCCGCGCCATCGGCGCGGTGTTGGACGGCATGGCCGCAGGCCTGCCGGTGGACGAGACATTTCTTGCCGCCTGCATGGACAAGCGCCGTGCCCGGGGCGACGGCCTGTCCACCCCCCGGGTGGAGGCAGATGCCGTGCAGCTGCTGTCCGGCGTGGTGAACGGCCGCACCACCGGCACCGCCATTGCCCTGATGATCGAAAATACCAACACCCGCAGCGGCGATTACGCCAAGACCGCAGACCTTCTGCGCCCCGGCCATGCAGACTACACCGCCTACGCCAAGTACCACGGCTTTCAGGATGCGCGCGGCGGCGGGCACTTCTCCGGCCGGGTGACGGCCGCCCTTGTGGCGGGCGGTGCCATTGTGCTGAGTGCACTGCACCGTGCGGGCATCGACATCACCACCCATATCGCGGAGTGCGCTGGCATTGCGGACACCCGCTTTGCGCTGGATGATGCCGCACAGCTGGCCGCGCAGGTGGAAGCCCTTGCCAGCAAGCCCGAGGGCTTTGCGGTGCTGGACGAGAGCATAGAAGAACCCATGAAAGCCGCCATCCGTGCCGCCGGTGCGGAGGGCGACAGCGTGGGCGGGATGCTGGAAACCGCCATCCTCGGCCTGCCGGCAGGCATCGGTGAGCCCTATTTTGACAGCGTGGAAAGCGAGATCGCACATCTGGTGTTCTCCGTCCCCGCCGTCAAGGGCATCGAGTTCGGCACCGGCTTCGGCTTTGCCGGGATGCGCGGCTCCGAAGCAAACGACGCCTTCCGCATGACACCGGAGGGAGCAGTCGTCACCGCCACCAACCACAATGCGGGCATCAACGGCGGCATCGCCAACGGGATGCCGGTGGTGTTCCGCACCGTGGTCAAACCCACACCCAGCATCTACAAGCAGCAGGATACAGTAGACTATCTTGCCAAAAAGGACGCACAGCTGTCCATTCAGGGCCGTCACGACCCCTGCATCGTGCCTAGAGCCGCCATCGTGCAGACCTGCGCCGCCGCACTGGCTGTGGGCGACCTGCTCACGGCACGCTACGGCGCGGCATGGATGACCCACCCCACCAGCTTCCGGAAGGAGGACGAGTAAAATGGAATACGGACTCATCGGCGCAAAACTCGGCCACTCCTACTCCAAGATCATCCACGAGATGCTCTGCGGCTACCACTACGACCTGTGCCCTCTGCCCACCGAGGAAGAGGCCCGGGCCTTTCTGGCAAAGCGGCAGTTCAAGGCCATCAATGTGACCATCCCCTATAAAAAGCTGGTGATGGAATACTGCTCCTACATCGACCGCGGGCCAAGTCCATCGGGGCGGTGAACACGGTGGTGAACAAAAACGGCCTGCTCTACGGCTATAACACCGATTATATGGGCTTTGCCCACCTGTGCGACGCCCACGGCGTGAATTTTGCAGGCAGGACCGTGCTCATTCTGGGCACCGGCGGCACCCACAACACCACCAGCGCTGTGGCCCGGGACAAGGGCGCGGCAAAGGTGCTCACCGTCAGCCGCCATCCGGACCCGGAAAAGGGCGAGCTGAGCTATGCCGAGGCCGTTTCCAGCGGGGCGCAGATTGTGATCAACACCACCCCGGCGGGCATGTACCGAATGTAGGTGTGTGCAATCTGGACGTTGCCGCCATGCCGGACCTCGAGGCTGTAGTGGATGTGGTGTACAACCCCGACAAGACCGAGCTCATCCTCCGCGCCGAGGAAGCGGGCGTGCCGGTGGCTGTGGGCGGCCTTGAAATGCTGGTGGCGCAGGCAGTGTATGCCGCAGAATATTTTCTGGACCGCAAGTTTGAGGATGCGCCGGTTGAAATTCGGCGCATCACCGCCGCACTGCGCCGGGATATGCTGAACATTGCCTGATCGGGATGCCCTCTTCCGGCAAGACCACCCTCGGCAGGATGCTGGCAAAGAACCTTGGCCGTACCTTTGTGGATCTGGATGAGGAGATCGTAAAGACCGATGGCCGCAGCATCCCGGATATCTTTGCAGCCGAGGGCGAGGACGGCTTCCGCACAAAGGAAACTGCCGAAACACAGCGCTTTGGCAAAGAGGGCCGCAGCTCATCTCCTGCGGCGGCGGCATTGTAAAAAAGCCGGAGAATCTGCGTGCTCTGCACCAGAACGGTGTCATTCTGTTCATCGACCGGCCGGTGGATGCGCTGGCCGTGGGCGGCGGCAGGCCGCTTTCTTCCAGCATGGACGCCCTGCGCCAGATGGAAGCACAGCGCCGTCCGCTGTATCTGGCAGCGGCAGATGCCGTCATTCCCAACAACGGCACGCTGGACGATGCCCTGCATGCCGCCATGGAGGCACTGGATGAAATTTTTGATTCTTAACGGCCCGAACCTCAACATCATGCGCTGGTCGGAGCCGGGCGTACCCGGTGAGCTGGATTATAACGCCATCATGGACTATGTGCAGGCAGGCTGCGAACAGCTGGGCATTGAGACCGACTGCTGCCAGTCCAACCACGAGGGCGACCTCGTGGACGAAATTCAGGCCGCAGCGGGCCGGGTGGACGGCATCGTGCTGAATCCCGGGGCCTACGCCCACTACAGCGTGGCCATTCTGGACGCGCTGCGCCTGTGCGGCGTACCCGCCGTGGAAGTGATGCTGCACGCCCCGGACGAGCGGGAGCCTTCCGCAAGACGGACGTGGTATCCTTTGGCTGTCAGGGCCACTTCATCGGCGAAGGCCCGCAGGGCTATCTGCACGCCTGCATTTATCTGCCCAGCTGCTGCGCACCGACGGCTCCAGCAAGGCGCATATCGTGATGTAAAAACAACCCTCTCAGTCGCCTGCGGCGACAGCTCCCCCGAGGGGGAGCTTTTCTGCCCCGGGTACGCCATAAAACCTCCCCCCTCGGGGGAGCTGGCATCGCGTAGCGATGACGGAGAGGGCTTTATAAAACAGGAAAGGAACAAACTCCCATGATCATCTCCACCAAAAAAGGGACTCCGAAGGATGAACTGGAAAAGATCGTTGACAAATTCGAGAAGCAGGGTCTGGACGTGACCCTGATCACCGGCAAGGACTACAACGTGTTCGGTCTGGTGGGCGACACCACCAAGATCGATGAACGGGATGTGCTGGCAAACCCGTGGATCGACAACGTCACCCGCGTGTCCGCGCCCTATAAGCGTGCAAACCGCCTGTTCCACCCGGCAGATTCCGTGATCGACTGCGGCGGCGTGAAGATCGGCGGCAAGGAAAAGATCGCCGTCATGGCAGGCCCCTGCAGCATCGAGGGCGCAGAGCAGGCTCTGCGCATTGCACAGGGCGTGAAGGCCGGCGGTGCCACCCTGTTCCGCGGCGGTGCCTACAAGCCCCGCACCTCTCCCTACTCCTTCCAGGGCCTTGAGACCGAGGGCATTCTGGATATGGTAAAGGCCCGCGAGGCCACCGGCATGCCCATCGTCTCCGAGCTGATGAGCGAGGACCGTATCCCGGAGTTTGAGGAGTACGTGGACGTGGTGCAGATCGGTGCCCGCAACATGCAGAACTTCCAGCTGCTCAAGGCCGTCGGCAAGATGCACAAGCCGGTGCTGCTCAAGCGCGGCCTGTGCAACACCATTGAGGAGTGGATCATGAGCGCCGAGTACATCATGGCCGGCGGCAACGAGCAGGTCATCCTGTGCGAGCGCGGCATCCGTACCTTCGAGAAGTACACCCGCAACACCCTCGATCTCTCTGCAGTGCCCATCATCCACGAAAAGACCCACCTGCCCATCATCGTGGACCCCAGCCACGCCACCGGCAAGGCCAATCTGGTGGAGCCCATGATGATCGCTGCCGTGGCCGCCGGTGCCGACGGTCTGGAAGTGGAGGTCCACTACGACCCCCAGCACGCATGGAGCGACGGCGCACAGTGCCTGACCCCGGATTCCTTCGCACAGGCCATGGCAAAGTGCCGTCAGGTGGCATGGGCCATTGGCCGCGATATGTAACGGCCTATGCTGGTAACGATTCAGAACGCGCGTCCCGTGGGCGGTACCATCACTGCCCCACCCAGCAAGAGCATGGCCCACCGTGCTGTGCTCTGCGCGGCACTGGCCGAGGGCCGCAGCCACATCACAAACCTTGAATTCAGCAAGGACATCTCTGCCACCCTGGGCGCAGCGGCACAGCTGTGCGCCCGTGTGCGCACCGGCGCAGACGACGCTGTGGTGGAAGGCTGGGGCATTTTGTGCCCCTTGCCGCGCCGGTGGACTGCTGCGAGAGCGGCAGCACCCTGCGCTTTCTCATCCCCATCGCCAGCCTGACCGGACAGGCAGTTTCCTTCACCGGCCGCGGGCGGCTGATGGAGCGGCCTCAGTCGGTGTATGAAGCTCTGTACCGGGAGCAAGGCCTGCGGTTTGAGCAGAGCGCTGCCGGGCTGACCGTGGAAGGGGCACTGACCCCCGGCGAATACCGCCTTGCAGGCAATGTATCCAGCCAGTTCATCAGCGGGCTGCTGTTTGCCCTGCCGCTGCTGGCCGGAGACAGCACGCTGCACCTCATCCCGCCGGTGGAGAGCCGCAGCTACATCGATATGACCCGCTCTGTGCAGGCAGCCTTCGGTGTGCAGAGCCATTGGCTGGACGAAAACACTCTTTCCATCCCGGGCGGGCAGCACTATCACCCCTGCGATTATACCGTAGAGGGCGATTACAGTCAGGCCGCGTTCCCGGCGGTGCTGGGTGCAGTGTGCGGCGGCGTGACCATCACCGGCCTTGCCCCGGAAACGCTGCAGGGCGATGCCGCCATTCTGGATATCCTGCGCCGCTGCGGCGCGGTGTTTACCCGCACGGCAGAGGGCATCTCTTTTGAAAAGGCCCCCCTGCACGGGGTGGACATCGACCTTGCGGACTGCCCGGACCTTGGCCCTGTGCTCATGGTGCTGGGCCTGCTGTGCGAAGGCACTACAGTCATCCGCAACGCAGAGCGTTTACGCCTGAAGGAGAGTGACCGCATCGCTGCCATGGAGGCCGAGCTGCGTGCCTGCGGCGGCGTGCTGGAAAGCGAGGGCGGCACCATTACGGTGCACGGCTGCGCGAACAGTCTGCACGCTCCGGCGGGTGTTCTGCATGGGCACAATGACCACCGTGTGGTCATGAGCCTTGCGGTGCTGGCCCTGAGTACGGGCATCCCCCTGACCGTGGACGATGCCGAAGCCATTACAAAAAGCTGGCCGAATTTCTTTGAAGCATCAAGCCCTTGGGCGCGGAGGTGGAATATGCTTGATAAAACAAAACGTTATCTCGTGGTGGGCCTTGGCCTGCTGGGCGGCAAATACGCGCTGGAACTGACGAAAGCCGGTTTCCATGTGGACGGCATCAACCGCAGCGAGGGGCATTTGCAGTACGCGCTAGAGCACGGCTATATCGCCAGCGGCAAGACCCACGATTTTGAGGACCTTGTGAGCAGCGCCGACCACATCATCTTTGGTCTGTACCCCACGGCCTCATCGAGTGGTTCCGCACCTACGGCCATCTGCTCAAGCCCGGCTGCATTTTTACGGATGTTTCCGGCGTAAAGACCGGCCTTGTGGAGCCGGTGCAGGCCATGTGCCCGGCGGGCGTGGAGTTCATTGCCAGCCACCCGATGGCAGGCCGTGAGACTTCCAGCGTGGAGCACGCCGCCGAGGTGAACTTTGCCCCGGCCAACTTCATCATCACCCCCACGGAAAAGAACACGCCAGAGGCCATTCAGTGGGCAAAGGACCTGGCCGAAGTGCTGGGCTTCCACCATATCTGCACCCTGACGGTGCAGGAACACGACAAGATGATCGGCTATGTGAGCCAGCTGTGCCATGCCATCGCCGTGAGCCTGATGTGCGCCAACGATAACTCTTCGCTGTGCGAGTACACCGGCGACTCCTTCCGTGACCTGACCCGCATTGCACGCATCAACGATAAAATGTGGGCAGAGCTGTTTTTGTGGAATAAGGAAAACCTCATCAGCGAGATCGACCAGTTCGATGCTGCGCTGCAGGAAATGCGCGCTGCCCTTGTGGCCGACGACCGGAACAAGCTGGAAGAGATGTTCCGTCTTTCCACCCAGCGCCGCGCGGCGTTCGACAAAAAACTGCCCGAATAAACCGGAGGTGCTCCCATGCCCAAGCAGGAAGGCCAGAAATCCAAGCTTTTGACCCTTTTGCGCATTCTGGAACAAAAGACCGACGAAGAACACCTGCTCAATGTACCGCAGCTGGTAGAGCTGCTGGAACAGCAGGACATTCTTGCCGAGCGCAAAAGCATCTACAGCGATATCGACACCCTGCGCAGTCTGGGGTATGACATTCAGCTGCGGCGCGGGCGCGGCGGCGGCTACTGGCTGGCCAGCCGCACCTTTGAGCTTTCTGAGCTGAAGCTGCTGGTGGATGCCGTACAGGCCAGCAAGGTTGTGTCGGCACGCACCAGCAGTAAACTCATCCATAAACTGGAAGCCCTCTGCTCCGACTACGAGGGCACCCAGCTGCAGCGTCAGGTGTACGTGGACGGCCGCCCCAAAAGCGACAGCCACACCCTGCTTTACAGCATCGATGCGCTGCACAGCGCCATCAATGCGGGCAGAATGGTTCGGTTCCGCTACAAGGACGGCGGCACCCGCACCGTCAGCCCGTGGCAGCTGGCATGGGAAAACGGCTGCTACTACCTTATCGCTTATCAGGACGAGAAAGAGCCTGCGGGCATCCGCAACTACCGCGTGGACCGCATGTCTTCCGTGACGGTGCTGGGCGATGCCCGCCGGGGCAAGGCCGAGTTCCGCCAGTTCGACCTGCCCGCCTATCTGCGCAAGCACTTCAACATGTTCGGCGGGCCGGAGTACCGGGTCACCCTGCGCTGCACCGCCGATCTGGAAAGCGCCATGCGCGACCGCTTTGGCAAAACGCCGCTGTTCGTGCCGGAGGAAGACGGTGCATATTTTCACTTTGATGTGCCGGTATGCGTCAGCCCCCAGTTCTACGGCTGGGTGTGCGGCTTTGGCGGCAAGGTGGAAGTAATGGCTCCCGCCGAGGTGCGCAAGGGGATACACGATATGGTGCAGGCCCTTGCGAAGCAGCACGATTAAAATGCCTCCGCTTCGCTCTGGCCATCATCAGATGAAATGATATTTATAATCAGGTTCGAATCTGCGGATTTTTCCGGAACCTTTTTTTCACAGGGAAGGCCCGGACCGGGAGATGCAGCGTTTCCGGCAGGAAATAATTTCACGGCACCGTCCTGCCCTGTGGAGCCAGAGCGCCAGATGCTGCTTTCCGGTACGACTCCATCCGTGAAAAATGCAAACCCCGGCAGGCCGCAGCCTGCGGGGTTTGCTGTTCCTATAAATAATTCTTCCGCTGAGCATGGCCAGAGCGAAGCGGAGGCCATTCTGAATCTCTCACTCCTCAAATTCCAGATCGCTGGGCAAAATCAGGTCCAGCTCGGCGGCAGGTTCTGCCACAAGGCGGCGGCTCTGGTGGAAGATGGCCTTTTCCAGCGTGTTGCGGGCAAGACGGCCGTTGCCGGCGGTGCGGCTGTCCAGCGCCTGACGGCGCTTGTAGTAGCCCAAAAGCGGGAAGGTACAGCCCTCGGCAAGGCGGTAGCCCTTGCCCTTTGCCAGCACGTTGGTGATGTCCAGCAGCTCGTCTGCCGTGTAGTCCGGGAACTCGATCTTGTTGGGAAAGCGGCTGGCAAGACCGCTGTTAGCGGTAAGGAACACCTCCATCTCCCGGGTGTAGCCCGCCAGAACGACCACCAGCTCGTCCCGGTGATCCTCCATGCCCTTCACAAGGGTGTCGATGGCTTCGAGGCCAAAGCTGTCCTGCTCGCCGCGGTAGAGGCTGTAGGCTTCGTCGATGAACAGCACACCGCCGAGGCACTCTCGATGACGCTGTTTGTCAGCGGGGCGGTGTGGCCGGTGTAGCGGCCCACAAGGTCGGCGCGGGTCACTTCCACCAGCTGGCCGCCCTTCAGCGCGCCGATGGCCTTGAGGTACTTTGCCACCAGCCGGGCAATGGTGGTCTTGCCGGTACCCGGGTTGCCGGTGAAGATCATGTGCATGGAAAGGCTGGCGGTCTTGAAGCCTGCCGCCGCGCGGCGCTGCTGCACCTGCAGGTTATCCGCCAGACCGAACACATACTCCTTGACCGCTCCAAGCCCACAAGGCCGTTGAGTTCGGCGCGGACCGCTTCTGCGGCCCCCGTGTACTCGGCAGGCAGCAGGGCAGACAGCTCCTGCTCGGGCTGGTCGTTCAGGCAAAACCATACGCCCTCCGGCTTTGCGGTCAGGGTGACGGTGCCGGTAAGCTTTGCATCGGTCTGCAGGCAGTATTCACTCAGGCGCGGAACATTTTATCGCAGCATTCCGCAAGGCCCGCCGCACCCTTTTCCTTAGAGCACTGGGCGGCTACATAGTCCCGCACATCGGCCCCGGCAGAGAGGGTCAGGCCAAGGCGTGCGCTCACCTTCTGGGCCAGCGCATTCAGCTGCTGCGCCGCCAGCGCTGCAAGGTCCTCGCGGGCAAAGGCGCTGGTGGCGCACACATCGCCCACCGCCGCCACAAAGGGCGCACCGAACTTATCTGCCAGCGCGTCCCGGCCCTTGCGGGAAAAGAAGATGAGGTACTTGCCGCAGGGCGTGATACTGCTCACCGCGCCCGGTGCCAGCGCCGTGCCTGCATCTACAAGGATGCCCTCCTTGTTCACCAGATACCGGCTGGAAAGCGGCGCACTGCCCTTGACGGCCAGATCGGACAGCGTTTTCAGGAAGCCGGGGTGGCAGCTTTCGTAGTGCTCAAAGATCACGATCTCCCCGGGGGCGTGCAGGGCCGCATACAGATCCTGCAAAAACAGCTTTTCCGCACCGGAATTGGGGTAGAGGCAAGGTCCACCACCGCGGTTTTGTCGCTCTGCAAAAGGCCCCGCGCCGCCATGATGCGGCGGTCTCTGCCAGCGCAAAATGCCGCCCCGTACCGGCTCCGCCGCACAGCAGGATCACATTGCGTGCTGCCGGGCGCTCGGTGCCCAGCACAAAGGGCCGGCGCATGGCGCGCACCACGCTGTCCACAAAGGCATCCTGCCCGAGAACGGTCTTTTTCACCTCGGCGGCAAGGCCCTCAAAGCTGCCAAGGTGCTCTGCGGTCACATCGGCAGTGCCCTTGGCAAGCAGGCCGTCCGCTTCCATATCCCGCAGCATCTGGCGGCTGTCCTCCAGAGCAGACTGCACCGCAGTGTCCTGCGTTTTCAGCTGGGCGTTCTGTTTTTTGAGCAGGGCATCCAGCTGCTTCTGGTTTTCCAGCAGAGCAGCGTTCAGGTCCGGCACGGCTGAGGTCCCGGATTTCTGTGGCTTTGCCTCCGGCTGGGCGGTGCCGCCAAAGCGCGGCCTGCCCCCTGCACCGAACACACCGTTCATAAGGTTTTCCCAATCGTCGGTATATGCCATGGTTTGCCCTCCGTTTTTGTCGTTTTCTTCCAGTATAGTGTACCCGGACAGCTTTTGCAATTCCCTCTTGCAAAAAAGACCGCCGGTGTTTACACTTATATCTGATAGGAAATCTGCAAGAAGGAATGAAGAAACTATGACCGTCAAAACGCCCGCCGAACTGAAAACGCTATACGAGAGCATCTCCTTTGACCTTCAAACCACCTACACCGGCCCGCTGGGGCAGGAATATGCTGTTTCCGGCACCCATCTGCGCCTGTGGGCACCCACGGCGCAGAGGGTGGAGGTCAGCCTTTACCGCAAAGGCAGCGGCGGTGAGCCCATAGGCACTCTGCCGCTGGAGCGGGGGCAGCAGGGGGTGTGGAGCATCTATCTGCCCGGCGACCAGCACGGACGATACTATACCTATACGGTCACAGTGGATGGCATTTCGCGCCAGACCGGCGACCCCTACGCCCGCGCTGCCGGTGTGAACGGCACCCGCAGCATGATCGTGGACCTTGCCCGCACCGCCCCCTCCGGGTGGGAGCGGGATGTGCGTCCGGTCATCCCACCGGAGCAGCGCGCGGTGTGGGAGGTGAGCGTGCGCGACTTCTCGCAGGACGCTGCCAGCGGCGTGCGCCCGGCATGGCGGGGCAAGTTCATGGCCTTTACCCAGCAGGGCACCACCCTGCATGGGGACGGCATCCACCCCACCTGCCTGAATTATTTAAAGCGGCTTGGCGTGAAGTATGTGCAGCTGATGCCCATTTTTGATTTTGGCAGCGTGGACGAGGCAAAGCCGCTGCTGCGGCAGTACAACTGGGGCTATGACCCCACCAACTACAATGTGCCCGAAGGCAGCTATTCCACCGACCCCACCCGCGGCGAGGTGCGCATCCGGGAGTGCAGGGAAATGATCGCAGCCCTGCACGCGGCGGGCATCGGTGTGGTGATGGATGTGGTGTATAACCACATGTACCGCAATGAGAACCCGCTGAACGACACCGTGCCCTGCTACTTTTTCCGCCAGAACGAGGACGGCAGCTTTTCCAACGGCAGCGGCTGCGGCAACGAATTTGCCAGCGAGCGGCCCATGGCCCGGCGGTATATGATCGATTCCATCCTCTACTGGGCGCAGGAATACCACATCGACGGCTTCCGGTTCGACCTGATGGGTCTGTACGACGTGGAGACCATCAACGCGGTGCGCGCCGCGCTGGATACGCTGCCCGGCGGGCGGGATATCCTGATGTACGGCGAGCCGTGGCAGGGCGGCGGCAGCCAGCTGCACCGGTACGAGGCCAACAAGGCGAATCTGCCATGCTGAACGATCGCATCGGCATCTTCTGCGACGACACCCGCGACACCATCAAGGGCGGCTGTTTCACGCCCGGGAACCGGGCTATGTGGAGGGCAGGCCCGGCAGCTTCTGGGACATCGGCGGTGCGGTGGCGGCATGGTGCCGCAGCGACCGTCTGCCGCCCCACGCGCCCAGCCAGATCGTGAACTATGTTTCCGCCCACGACAACTTCACCCTGTGGGACAAGCTGCTGCTGGTGCGGTACGAAAAGCCGGAGTTCACGGCGGCAGACAGCACAGCCCTTGCCCAGAACCGGCTGGCGGCGGGCATTTACCTGACCAGCTTCGGCCTGCCTTTCCTGCAGGCGGGCGAGGAGTTTGCCCGCACCAAAAAAGGGAAGGGCAACAGCTACCGCTCTTCGCCTGCGCTGAACCGGCTGGACTGGGAGCGGGCCGAAAAATACCATGCGCTGGTGGACTACTACCGCGGCCTGCTGGCGCTGCGGGCAAGGTTTCCGCGGCTTTCCAGCACCGACCCCCACGCGCCGGATGCCCTGTACTTTTTCTCACTGGAGCAGCCGCTGGTGGCTGGCAGCTGCCGCCCAGTGGGGCGACGGCGCAGCATGGCAGGCGCTGTGCGTGTTCTATAACCCCACCGAGACCAGCAAGGTCGTGCCGCTGCCGGTTGGGCGCTGGCAGATGCTGAGCGACGGCATCTCGTCCAGCCTGTGGCGCGGCCCGGCAAGAGTGTATGAGCACGAGGCCGTGCTGATGCCTTACAGTGCCACCATCTTTGGACAGATATAAAAACAGGAGCGGATGGAAAACTCTCATCCGCTCCTGTTTTCTATTTTGCTCAGCTGTTGGAAGCCGTCTTTTCGCCCAGTGTCACATTGACCGTCTGCATCTGGCCGTCGCGTGCAATGGTGATGGAAAGCGTATCGCCTGCTGCGTGCTTCTGCATCAGGGTGCCAAGGTCGTCCTTGGAGGCGATCTCGGTGCCGTCCACGCTCACGATGCGGTCACCGGCCTGCAGGCCTGCCTTTTCGGCAGGGCCGCCCTTGACCACCTCCACAACGTAAACGCCGTAGCATTCACGCCCAGTTGAGAAGCAGTCTGTGCGTCGGTCACGGCCAGATAGGTGATGCCCAAATAAGGCCGTCCGGTCACATAGCCGTTCTCCAGCAGTTCCTGTGCCACCTTGATGGCATCGTTGATGGGGATGGCAAAGCCCAAACCTTCTGCATCGCTGGAAGAGGATTTTGCGTTCACAATGCCGACCAGCTCACCGTTCATATTGAACAGGCCGCCGCCGGAGTTGCCGGGGCTGACCGAAGCATCCATCTGGATCAGGGACATGGTGTTCACAGAGCTGCTGCCCTGAATGGTGACGCTGCGGTTCAAAGCGCTGATCATGCCGCCGGTCACGGTGCCGCCCAGCTCACCCAGCGGGTTGCCCACAGCCATCACGCTCTGGCCCACCTTCAGGCTGTCGCTGTTGCCCACGGTGGCGGGGGTCAGGCCGTCAGCATCGATCTTGATGACCGCGATATCGCTGGTGGTATCTTCGCCCACGAGGGTGGCGGTGTAGTCCTTGTCACCAATGGTAACGGTGATGGTGGAAGCGCCGTCCACCACATGTGCACAGGTGAGGATGTAGCCGTCCGAGCTGATGATCACGCCGCTGCCGGCACCGCTCTCCACCTGATTCTGGCCGTACCACGACCACTGAGAGTAGACCACCTGCTCCGTAGTGATGACCACCACGCTGGGGCTGACCAGATCAGCACCTGTTCAGTGGTCAGGCTGCTGCCGCTGCTGGATGCTGCGGTGATGGAACTATCCGAACCGGATGCACTGTCGGCCGTAGAGGAAGGTGCCACCTGCTGAATGACCACCTTGCCGCTGCCGCCAAACTTTGCCCCCACAAAGCCGCCCGCAAAGCCCATGGCTGCGGCCAGCACCAGCGCCACGGCGCTGCGTGCAACGCGCTTGCCGTTGAACTTTTTCTTCTTTTTAGGGGGCTGCTTAGGGGGCTGCGCGTCCTGCGGCTGTACCGGATGTACCGGCGGCGTTGCACCGCCTGCGCCGTTGTCTGTCTGCGGGGCGGTGTAAGCGGTCTCCGGTTCCGGCTGCGGGTCGTTGTACTGGTTGGCGGTGTTCATGCCGCTGCTGCCCACATTGGGGTAACCGGTATCTCCGCTTTCGTTTTTATCCTGAGAGGAATAATCATATTCCCATTTGTTCTCATTGTCCATGCTGATACTTCCTTTCCGTAAGGGATACGTCCACAGGAACCCTGTTCCTTTGAGCTGCTCCTATTGTAACCATCAATTGTGAAAATCAATCGCGCGCGCCGTGAAGAAACTGTGAAATAAAGACGCACTTTCCGCCCTTGACAGCGGCCTTTGCGCTTGCTATTGTAAAAGCGTAAATTCAGGAGGAACACACCATGGAACTGCACCGCACAGACGAGGGCTTTGCCCTCTATAAGGAAAAAACACAGATCGGCTTCTGCGCGCTCACGCCCGCCGCAAAGGGGGCTGCCATCACCGCGTTTGGCATCGAACCGCAGTGGCGGCGCAAAGGCTACGGCTCCTATCTATTAAAAGAAGCCTTGCGCGCCTACGCCGGATACGACCGCGAAAAGGCTACCGTATTTACCGCCCCGCTGCCCGCCGATGCCGCAGAGCTTGCGTTCTGGGCAAAGTTCGGCTTTGCGGCAGAAGGCAGGCAGCTGGTGCGCCGCCGCACGCCGGACCTGACCGCCGTCAAGTTCGTGCAGGACTTTCTGGCCGCGCGGCTGGCACAGCCGCGCCTTTGCATCGATGCTACCTGCGGCAACGGCGGCGACACGGCCTTTCTGTGCGGCATCACCGCGCCGGAAGGAAAAGTAATCGGCTTTGATGTGCAGGAAGCTGCCATTGCATCCACCCGGAAGCATCTGGAGCAGCTGGGCGTGCCCGCCTCCCGGTATGAGCTGCACTGCCAGAGCCACGCAGACCTTTTACAGATTGTGCAGCCCGGCACGGCAGATGCGGTGATGTTCAACTTTGGCTGGCTGCCCGGGGCCGACCACGCAGTGTTCTCCACCGCGCAGAGCAGCATCCCCGCCCTGCAGGCGGCTTTGGAAGCCGTGCGCCCCGGCGGCGTGGTGAGCGCCATCCTCTACAGCGGGCAGGTCATCGGCACGGATGAAAAGCAGACGGTGCTGGAATATCTCCGGGCACTTCCGCTCAAAAGTTTTACCGTTCTGGTGTGTGATTTTGCCAACTGGGCCGAAACCGCCCCTCTGCCCTGCATCATCCTGAAAAAATAACGAAAACACTTGCATTATGGAGCGTTTTCGGATAAAATAGGGTACGTATGTGTAAAAATATACTCCTTCCGTCATCGCTGCGCGATGCCACCTCCCTCTGAGAGGGAGGCTTTGGCAGGGCGAGAAGCTTTTCCTTTTCGCCAGAGGCTCCCTCATTGAGGGAGCTGTCACGGCATCAGCCGTGACTGAAGGAGTTCCATCCATTTCAGGAGAAATACTAGTTTATGACAAATCGTGAAGAAATCGAGCGCCGCCGGACGTTTGCGATCATCAGCATCCCGACGCCGGTAAGACCACTCTGACCGAAAAGCTGCTGCTGTACGGCGGAGCCATCAATCAGGCAGGCTCCGTCAAGGGCAAGCAGAGCGCAAAGCACGCCGTGTCCGACTGGATGGACATTGAGAAGCAGCGCGGTATTTCCGTCACCTCTTCTGTCCTGCAGTTCAACTACGCGGGCAAGTGCGTGAACATTCTGGACACCCCGGGCCATCAGGACTTCTCGGAGGACACCTACCGCACCCTGATGGCGGCAGACTCTGCCGTCATGGTCATCGATGCCGCAAAGGGCGTTGAGGCCCAGACCATCAAGCTGTTCAAGGTGTGCACCCTGCGCCACATCCCCATCTTCACCTTCGTCAACAAGATGGACCGCGAAGCCCGCGACCCCTTTGAGCTGATGGAGAACATTGAGGAGATTTTGGGCATCAAGACCTACCCCATGAACTGGCCCATCGGCTGCGGCAAGGAGTTCAAGGGCGTGTTCGACCGCAACACCGCAAGGTGCTGGCATTTTCCAGCGACGGCCGCGCCAACGGCGTGAAGAAGGTGGATGAGACCGAGGCCGAGCTGGGCGATCCCGCACTGGACGAGCTGCTCACCCCGTATCTGCACCAGCAGCTGGTGGATGAGATCGAGCTGTTGGACGGCGCTGCCGAGGAATTTGACCTCGACAAAGTGCTGCGCGGCGAGCTGAGCCCCGTGTTCTTTGGTTCTGCCCTGACCAACTTCGGCGTAGAGCCTTTTCTGGAGAACTTCCTGCGCCTCACTCCCACCCCGCTGGCCCGCGTGGACAGCCTGACCGGCGAGACCGTGGACCCCTGCCGCGACGAGTTCTCTGCCTTCATCTTTAAAATTCAGGCCAACATGAACAAGGCCCACCGCGACCGCATCGCCTTTATGCGCATCTGCTCCGGCAAGTTCGAGCGCGGCATGGAGGCCTTCCATGTGCAGGAGGGCAAGAACATCAAGCTGGCCACCGGCACCCAGCTGATGGCGCAGGACCGCGCCATCGTGGACGAAGCCTACGCCGGTGACATCATCGGCCTGTTCGACCCGGGCATCTTCTCCATCGGCGACACCTTGTGCACCGGCAAAAAGAAGGTCCAGTTCGCAGGCATCCCCACCTTCTCGCCGGAGCACTTTGCCCGCATTGAGCAGAAGGACACCATGAAGCGCAAGCAGTTCGTGAAGGGTATGGAGCAGATCGCGCAGGAGGGTGCCATCCAGATCTTCCGCGAAGTGGGCGGCGGCATGGAAGAAGTGGTGGTCGGCGTGGTCGGCGTGCTGCAGCTGGAAGTGCTGGAGTACCGCCTGAACACCGAGTACAACGTGGAGATCCGGATGCAGCAGCTGCCCTTTGAACAGCTGCGCTGGGTGCAGAACGACCCCGACACCTACAACCTGCGGGATCTGGACCTGACCAGCGACACCAAGGCTGTGGAGGATATGAAGGGCAACCGCCTGCTGCTGTTCACCTCCGACTGGGCGGTGCGCTGGGCTGAGACCCACAACGAAACGCTGAAACTGAGCGAGTTCGGCAATATCTGAGTTGAAAGAGAGCTGCGGTGCGGGAATGTCCCGCGGCTGCGGCTCTTTTTATAAAACACAAAAAATACAACGAAAAATGCCAGTTATGGAATGAGCTGCTCCCATTGCGGGGAACACTGCTGGCATGGAGGGAAGTATATGCAAAACATCAATATTGGCAAAAGCGGCATTCAGGTGCCATTTCTCGGCATGGGCACCTGGGCCATCGGCGGCGGTGCATGGTGGGGCGACAACGACGACAGCCTTTCAGTCAAGGCCATCCAGACTGCTGTGGAGCAGGGCATCCAGTGGATCGACACCGCGCCCATCTACGGCCTGTACCACAGCGAGACCGTGGTGGGCGAAGCCATGAAGCACATCGACCGCGACAAGGTGGTGCTTTCCACCAAGTGCGGTCTGGAGTGGCGGCATGAAACACCGGTGCTGCACAAGGTCGTGGACGGCACCACCGTTTACCGCGACCTTTCTGCAAAGAGCATCATCGAGGATGTGGAGGACAGCCTGCGCCGCCTGCACACCGATCATCTGGATGTGCTGTACACCCACTGGCAGACCCCCGATTTCGGCATCTACCCGCTGGAAGAGACGGTGGAAGCTATGATGAAGCTGAAGGAGCAGGGCAAGATCCGTGCCATCGGTGCATCCAACGTCACTGCGGACATCATCCGCGGCTACTGCAAGTACGGCCAGCTGGATGTCATTCAGGAAAAGTACAGTCTGCTCACCCGCCGTGTGGAAAAGCAGCTGCTGCCTACCTGCAAGGAGCTGGGCGTATCCGTGCAGGCATACTCTCCGCTGGAGCAGGGCCTGCTGACCGGCAAGGTGACTATGGAAACCACCTATCCCGAGGGCAGCACCCGCAACTCGAACCCCAGCTTCCAGCCGGAGCGCCGCTCTCAGGCGCTGGATATGCTGGCAAAATGGAGCGACCTGACCGAGAAATACGACTGCTCTCTGGCACAGCTGGTGATCGCCCTGACCGCCCGCATGATCCCCGGCCTGCATGTGCTGTGCGGTGCCCGCACTCCGCAGCAGGTGATGGACAACGCTGGTGCGCTGAACATCAAACTGGACGGTGCCGATGCCGTCCGCATGAAGTGGGACGTGGATGCCATTTCCTGATGGTTTGACCATCGGAACAGCCTCCGCTTCGCTCTGGCCGTATTTAGAGGAATTATTCTTTTATGTTTGGGTCCTGAAAAGCCTGCGGGCTTTTCAGGACCCTTTTTCATGCAAAAGATTGAAACCGGCAGATGATGCCGTTTTTCTTTATGACTCTTTCTGTAAAAATGCAATGCCGGACAGCCCGCAGGCCGTCCGGCATTGCTCTTATAAAAATAAAAATTCCGCTGTTTATGGCCAGAGCAAAGCGGAGGCCATTTAAAATCGTCAGCTGTTCTCCTTCCAGAACAAACCGCCGGAGGTCTGGAACAGCGGCCATGGGTTCACGCTCTTGCTGCCAAGCTTGAAGTCCATGGTCAGCTCCTCGCCCAGCACGCCTACAGCCTGCCCCTTTTCCACCGTCTGCCCGGCAGAGACGGAAAGAGTCTGCAGCCCGTACAGGTAGCTGCGCATCCCGCAGCCATGGTCGATGACCACCGTGTTGCCGGTGAGGGCCAGCTCTGCGGCCAGCACCACCACGCCGTTTGCCGGGGCGCGGCAGGGCTCGCCGGGAATGGTATAAAGCTTTGTGGAGTTGGAACGGCTGCTCTGCCTGCCGTTCACCACCCTGACCTGACCGTAATCCACAAGGGTGGTGTAGCTTTCCACCGGGTTCACAAAGCCGCCCTGCCACATTTTTTCCCGCGCGGGCGCTTCGTACAGGCCCCAGACTGCATTGCGGAACTGGGTATTTGCCGCATCCGATGCATCCGGTTCCGGCTCCACGTCCACCGTGCCAAAATCCTTGGGCAGCACGATGATGCTGCGGGTGATGGTCTCGCCGTTCACGGTAATGTTCACCTCATGCCCGCCGGAGGAAGCGTTGTATGCCGCCGGGATGTAGGCCCGCCAGCCATCGGCTGCACGCACGCACTGCACATTGCCAAGGTCGGTCTCCACAGTGGTGCTGCATCGCCGGTCATGCCGGAGATGCGCAGGCCCACAATGCCGCCCTGCTCCACCCGCTCGGCGGAAAGCTCCACCTCCGCGCTGGCCTGCAGGGTGAACCGGAAGGCATAACGATACCAGCCGGTGGGCTTTGCGGGCTTTTCCAGCCCCAGATTTCTGCGCACTGCGCCGGTGCTGCCGCCCTCAAATTGGGTGGCCATGCCGCCCTCCGGCACCCGCCAGACCGATAGCTCTGCCTTATATTCGCCGTTGGTCGGGAACAAAAAGCTTTGATAATCGCTCACACTGCCCACAAATACAATGCTGCCATAGGCGTCCTGGATGGTGAGGGTGGTGTAGCTGGCCCAGTCCGGCAGTGTGATGGCCGGGTGGGCCGTGTACAGCGTGCCCAGCTTCTGCACCGTGAGGGTGGCGGGGCTGGCAAACACCTTATCGAGCTTTCCGCCGATGAGCGGCACCTGCCAGCACCAGCCGTTGGATTCCAGCGCTTCGGTGCCAAACTGCGCGGTGCTGTCCGGGCAGCCGCCCTCGGTGGTAAAGGCATAGCTCACGCCCATCACCGCGCCCAGAAAGATGCCTACGCCCAGCACCACACCCACGAGCCAGAGCAGAAAACGCTTCATGATACACTCCTTCTATGTAGCAAAAAGGGCGCACCGGCACAGCCTTTTGCAGACTGCCGGTGCGCCCGAAGGTTTACGGTTCGTGTTTTTTATTCTGCAGCATCCTCTGCAGGGGCAGCCTCTTCGGCAGCAGCCTCCGGCTCTACCGTTGCAGCATCGTCCTCGCCGAACAGCAGACGCTCGTACTCGTCCAGCTCCTTCTCACGGCGGTGCAGGTAAACAGCAACAGCAGCAAGGGCACCGGCAACAGCGGCCAGAACAGTGATCACAGCGACCAGACAAGATTTCTTCATAGGTTCAATACACTCCTTTTTTCGTTGAAACGATGTTTCAGCTTTCATTCCAGTGCTTGTTGGCTTTTATTATACCCGTTCCTGTCAAAAATTACAACCATTCAGGTCAAAAAGGCCAAAATTTCATACCATAAGCTTCTTATATGACTTAAACGCACCGGGCAGGGTATACTCGGCCTGCAAAGCTTCCCGGCTTGCCCACACGCAGCCTGCCGGGGCATCTTGCAGGCACATGCAGCAGGATGCCGTTCATATGCCACTCGATGTGGCTGAAGATGTGCTTTGCAGCGGGCAGCGCTTCCGGCGCGGCGGTGCCGGTATCCACTCCCATGGCCTGCAGGCGGGCAAGGACCTCTCCGGCTGCAAGGGCTTCACCCTCCCACAGTACCGGCTGCCACAGCCCGGCAAGCAGGCCCTTTTGGGGCCGCTGCTGCAAAAGGAAGCCTGCCGGGCTTTCCAGCAGGGCCAGCGTCACAGGCTGCAGTCTGCGGGGCTTGGGCGCTGCTTTGCGGGGCAGCTCCAATGCAGTGCCCGCAGCACGGGCGGCGCACAGGTGGGCGAGCGGGCATTTTTCGCACAGGGGCGCACCGTTCGGCACGCAGACCAGCGCTCCCAGCTCCATAAGGGCCTGATTGTAGTCGCCGGGCGCATCCGGCGGCTGGTGCTCCATCACGCGGGCGGTGAACGCTTTTTTCACTGCCGGTTCCGTGACGGCAGCGGGGTCGTTGTACAAACGGGAGAACACCCGCAGCACATTGCCGTCCACGGCGGGCACCGGGATGCCGAAGCTGATGGACGCAACGGCTCCCGCCGTGTAGTCCCCGATGCCGGGCAGGGCCCGCAGGGCATCATAGTCGGCGGGCAGCTGTCCGCCGTACTGCTCGCAGACGATGCGTGCAGCCTTTTGCAGGTTGCGCACCCGGCTGTAGTAGCCAAGACCCTCCCAGAGCTTGTGCAGCTTTTCCTCTTCGCAGGCGGCAAGGGCCGGAATGTCCGGCAGGGCGGCGAGAAAGCGTTCGTAGTAGGGCAGTGCCGCCGAGACCCGGGTCTGCTGCAGCATGATCTCGCTGAGCCACACATGGTATGGGCTGGGGTCGGTGCGGAAGGGCAGGATGCGGTGGTTTTTGTAAAACCAGTCCAGCAGGGCAGAGGAAATGTTTTCCACTTGTTTTGTGCTCCTTATCAAAAAACGGGCCGCCGCAAGGTGCAGCAGCCCGGTAAAAGTATGCGCGCTTATCAGAAGCCGTATGCAGTGCGGGGGAAGGGCAGCACGTCACGGATGTTCTGGATGCCCGTGAGGTACATGATCATGCGCTCGAAGCCCAAGCCGTAGCCGGCGTGCTCCACGCCGCCGAACTTGCGCAGGTTCAGGTACCAGTCGTAGTTGGTCTTGTCCATGCCCAGCTCGTCCATGCGGGCCACCAGCTTGTCGTAGTTCTCTTCACGCTGGCTGCCGCCGATCAGCTCGCCGATGCCGGGCACCAGCATATCTGCGGCTGCCACGGTCTTGCCGTCCGGGTTCTGCTTCATGTAGAAGCTCTTGATCTCCTTCGGGTAGTCGGTGACGAACACAGGCTTCTTGAACACCACCTCGGTCAGGTAGCGCTCGTGCTCGGTCTGGATGTCCACGCCCCACTCCACAGGGAACTGGAACTTCTTGTTGTTCTTCTTCAGGATCTCGATGGCCTCGGTGTAGCTGATGCGGCCAAACTCGCAGTTTGCCACCAGCTCCAGACGCTCGATGAGGCCCTTGTCGATGAACTGGTTGAAGAAGGCCATTTCATCCGGGCAGTTGTCCAGCACGTAGCGGATGACGTACTTGGTCATGGCCTCGGCAGTGTCCATGTAGCCGGACAGGTCGCAGAATGCCATCTCCGGCTCGATCATCCAGAACTCGGCGGCGTGACGGGTGGTAAAGCTCTTCTCGGCACGGAAGGTGGGGCCGAAGGTGTACACCTTGCCGAATGCCATAGCCATGGCCTCGGCTTCCAGCTGGCCGGAAACGGTCAGATTGACCGGCTTCTCGAAGAAGTCCTGGGTGTAATCCACGGTGCCGTCCTCGTTCTTGGGCACATTCTCAAGGTCGAGGGTGGTCACGCGGAACATCTCGCCTGCGCCCTCACAGTCGGAAGAGGTGAGCAGCGGAGAGTGAGAGTAAACGAAGCCGTTCTCCTGGAAGAACTTGTGGATGGCGTAGGCAGCGGCGCTGCGCACGCGGAAAGCGGCGTTGAAGGTGTTGGTGCGGGGGCGCAGGGTGGGCATGGTGCGCAGATATTCCATGCTCATCTTCTTTTTCTGCAGCGGATACTCGTCCGCCGGGCAGTCGCCCAGGATCTCCACACTGTCGGCATTCAGCTCAAAGGGCTGCTTTGCCTGCGGGGTGAGCACCAGCTTGCCCTTGACGCGCAGGCTGCTGTACAGACCGGTGTGGATCACCTCATCGTAGTTTGCCAGCTTGCCTGCTTCCAGCACGACCTGCAGGGTCTTGAAGCAGCCGCCGTCCGACAGGGCGATGAAGCCGATGTTCTTGGAGTCGCGGATGTTCTTTGCCCAGCCGCAGACGGTGATCTCGGTGCCGTCGGCGGGGGTGTTTTTGAACAGCGAAACGATCTCAGTGCGTTCCATAGTGTTTGTTCTCCCTTTCGATATAAAATGAAAAAGACAGCTTTGTTCTCCCTGAAAGTTCAGGGCGAACAAGCTGTCTTGTAATGTCCGCGGTGCCACCTGAATTACCGGAAGTGTCCGGTCGCTCACGCGCTCAATAAAAGCGCTGCCCCTGTAACGCAGGGCCTGCGGCGCACCTACTAATGGCAGCTGCCATGTTCAGTTTGCTGCTCCCGGGTGTTCGTTCACGCGGCGTGCGGGCGCGGCTCTCAGCTGTGCCGCACTCTCTGGGCCGGACGACCCGCGCTACTTTTCCCGATCTTGCATTTGACCTTTAAAAAATAGCACTTTGGCGGCGTTTTGTCAAGCACCGCCCAGCAATGCGGCAGCAAGGCCCTTTGCCG
>ENA-OPZM01000289-OPZM01000289.1-human-gut-metagenome-genome-assembly--contig:-NODE-289-length-22173-cov-2.999138_pt1 | contig 22173 bp, 25 predicted proteins | sample MGYA00242478_ERZ504493 | MGnify/ENA primary metagenome ERZ504493 (study PRJEB26092, sample SAMD00036227) | human gut metagenome | host: Homo sapiens | study: EMG produced TPA metagenomics assembly of... | reverse complement strand
ATAAATAAGAAAATATAAAAAGCGGGTAAAGCTAGAGCGTGTCTGAAAAATCATTCCCGCAATCTGCACGCCCCCACTTTGCGGGATATTTCACCCGAATTCAGTTGCCGTAGCCCGCTACGGCGCCCTCATCCGGGCAAAATATCCCACAAATTGTGACGCACATCTTGCAGAAAGCCTTTTTCAGACACGCTCTAAGATACCTGCAAATGCACCGGAAATAAAATAAATTTCTGCGCTGTGTATTGGCAGTAACCATGAAGAGATCAACTTGTTGGCACACTGGCCATCATAATCTTCCACATTGCGAAAACCAGCTCGGAAACATATTGTATTTGAGGTGCATTTGCAGGTGTCTTAGAGATTCTTAGTTTTCAGGAAATCTGCGTTATGAGAAGAAAAGCCCCTTGTCTGAGCGACAGCGAGTAATTCCGGGCTTTTCTTCTCATGGTTTTAGCAGATTTTCTGAAGACTTAGAAGCTCTTAGGCACCGAAACCGCACATCAAATACAATATGTTTCTGAGCGTCCCTCTGAATACACATAATGAACAGACAAAACAACAATATAATACATTAACTGTACTTGACATTTTTTTGAAAACCTATTATAATTCTATCTAGTTTCACATTACTTTAGTAACACGTTACTATACTAAAGCAAATATAAAGTAATAATAAAAAGAATCACAACATAACCAAGAGGAGGACCACCCATGCAGCGTATTTTCCACACCCCTGAAGGTGTAAGAGACATCTACAACGGCGAATGCAGCCAGAAAAGAAAGGTACAGGAGAAAATCCATCGCGTCTTCCACCAGTATGGCTATGAAGACATAGAAACCCCGACATTCGAATACTTTGAAGTATTCAGCCGCGAAGTAGGAACCATCCCATCCAAAGAACTTTATAAATTCTTTGACAGAGAAGGCAATACCCTGGTACTCAGACCTGACTTCACCCCGTCTGTATCCAGAGCCTGTGCAACCTACTTTTCCCCGGACAAAGAACCTGTAAGCCTCTGCTATACAGGAAACACATTTATTAATAACACCAGCTACAGAGGACATCTCAAAGAAACCACACAGATGGGAGTAGAACGGATCGGTGATGAATCCGCAGATGCAGATGCAGAACTTCTTGCCATGACAGTGGAATGCCTTCTGGCAGCAGGTCTTACAGAATTTCAGGTCAGTGTCGGACAGGTAGATTACTTCAAATCCTTATTAAAAGAAGCCGAACTCGGTCCGGAAGCAGAAGAACGTCTTCGTGTTTTGATCTCGCAGAAAAATTCTTTCGGAGTAGAAGAGTTTGTAGAAGAACAGAAACTCAAAGACAGTATGCAGAAAGCCTTTACTGAAATCCCACAGATGTTTGGTTCAGAAGAAGTCTTAAAGAAAGCCAGAAGTCTGACAAACAACGCCTGCGCACTGGAAGCAGTTTCCAGACTGGAAGAAATCTATGAGATTATGAAAAACTACGGATATGAAAAGTATATCTCTTTCGATTTTGGAATGCTTAGTAAATATCAGTACTATACAGGTATCATTTTCCAGGCATATACTTACGGAACCGGTGAACCTATGATCAAGGGAGGCCGTTACAATGGCCTGATGAAACACTTTGGCAAACCTGCGGCATCTATCGGATTTGCCCTTGAAGTAGATAACCTTCTTCTTGCACTTTCCAGCCAGAAACTGATCTCTGAGAAAGAGGAGAAGCCGGAAGTAATCGAATACGAGCCACAGAACCGTACAGAAGCCATTAAAGAGGCACAGAAACTTCGTGCAGAGGGCAGATGTGTGGCATTACGTTTGAAAAAGGAGCCAGATAAGCCATGAGATACCTGACAGTTGCCCTGACAAAAGGCAGACTTGCCAACAAAACAATGGAGATGTTTGAGAAAGCAGGAATCACCTGCGAAGAGATGAAAGATAAAGATTCCCGTAAACTGATCTTTACCAATGAAGAACTGAAGATGAAATTCTTCCTTGCAAAAGGGCCGGATGTTCCTACCTATGTAGAGTATGGTGCGGCAGATATCGGAATTGTGGGAAAGGATACGATCCTGGAGGAAGGCCGTAAGCTTTATGAAGTGATGGATCTTGGATTTGGAAAATGTAAGATGTGTGTCTGCGGACCGGAGAGTGCCAGAGAAGTTCTGGAGAACAACCAGCTGATCCGTGTGGCGACTAAATATCCAAATATTGCCAAGGATTACTTCTTTAACAGAAAACACCAGACAGTAGATTTGATCAAATTAAACGGTTCCATTGAACTGGCACCCATCGTTGGTCTGTCTGAAGTGATCGTAGATATTGTGGAGACCGGAAGTACACTGAAGGAAAACGGACTGAAGGTGCTGGAAGAGGTCTGCCCGCTGTCTGCCAGAATGGTAGTCAATCAGGTGAGCATGAAGATGGAAAATGAGAGAATCCGTAAACTTATTGAAGACTTAAGAAGAGTTCTTCAGGAGGAGATGTAAAGATGCGTACAGTAAAATTAACAAAAGAATCAACAAAGGATATTCTTGAGAATCTGCTGAAAAGAAGCCCGAATAACTATGGGAAATTTGAATCCACAGTAGCTCAGATCCTTGATAAAGTAAAAAATGAAGGGGACGCAGCCCTTTTTGCCTATACAAAAGAATTTGACAAAGCTGATGTGACAAAAGAGACTATCCGCGTCACAGATGCAGAAATTGAAGAGGCTTATGCGCAGATTGATCCTGCACTTCTTGGAGTGATCCGCAAAGCTCTGGTCAATATCCGTCAGTATCATGAAAAACAGATCCAGAACAGCTGGTTTACAAGCACAACAGATGGAACTATGCTTGGACAGAAAGTAACACCGTTAAATCGTGTGGGTGTCTATGTACCCGGTGGAAAAGCAGTTTATCCGTCTTCTGTACTGATGAATATTGTACCTGCGAAAGTGGCAGGAGTCCCGCATATTGTTATGACAACACCGCCCGGAAAGGATGGCAAAGTATGCGCTTCCACACTGGTAGCAGCCAAAGAAGCAGGAGCAGATGAGATTTATAAGGTGGGTGGTGCACAGGCGATCGGTGCCCTTGCTTTCGGAACAGAGAGTATTCCGAAGGTAGACAAGATCGTAGGTCCCGGAAACATTTTCGTAGCTCTTGCAAAGAAAGCAGTATATGGCTATGTAGCATTGACTCCATTGCAGGACCGAGTGAGATCCTTGTTCTTGCAGATGAGACAGCTAATCCGCATTTTGTGGCAGCTGACCTTCTTTCCCAGGCAGAGCATGATGAACTGGCATGTGCTATCCTGATCACTACAAGTGAGGAATTTGCGAAGAAAGTAGATGAAGAAGTAAAAGGTTTCGTGGAGGTTCTTTCCAGAAAAGAAATCATTCAGAAGTCTCTTGATAACTTTGGATACATTCTGATCGCAGAGGATATGGACGAGGCGATTGAGGCAGCCAATGAAATCGCTCCGGAACATATGGAGATCGTGACAGCCAATCCCTTTGAAGATATGATGAAAGTGAAGAATGCAGGTGCGATCTTTATCGGAGAGTACAGTTCCGAGCCACTGGGAGATTATTTTGCAGGTCCGAACCATGTACTTCCTACAAACGGAACAGCCAAATTTTTCTCAGCCCTTTCCGTAGATGATTTCATCAAGAAATCAAGTATTGTATATTACTCAAAATCCGCACTGCGTAATATACACAAAGATATCATTCAGTTTGCAACTTCTGAGCAGCTTACTGCACATGCAAATTCTATTGCAGTTCGTTTTGAGGATGAAGATAAAGAATAATGGTAAGGCTTTGAATCTGAAATCTGCTATAATGTAAACTGTAGTTTGCGCATTAAAACAATGGATTCAGAGTGTTTGAAAATAAGTAAGACAGAGAGGACTTAACCATGGCAAGAGAAGCCTCAGCAGAAAGAAATACAAAAGAAACAGAAATCAAATTAAAAATAAATCTGGATGGAACCGGATATTCTGATATTGAGACAGGTGTGGGATTTTTTAACCATATGCTGGATGGATTTACCCGTCATGGGCTCTTTGATCTCAGTGTCAGAGTCCATGGTGATCTTCAGGTGGATGACCATCACACCATCGAGGATACAGGAATTGTTCTGGGAACTGCATTAAAAGAAGCAATTGGTGACAAAAAGGGGATTAAGCGCTATGGAAGCTGCATCCTTCCCATGGATGAATCCCTGGTGCTCTGTGCGATTGATCTGTCCGGAAGACCTTACTTTGTATGGGATGCAGAGTTTACCACAGACAGGATCGGTGACATGTCCACGGAAATGGTAAAAGAGTTCTTCTATGCCATTTCCTATGCCTGTGGCATGAATCTTCATATCAGGGTTCTGGCAGGTGGGAATAATCACCATGTAGCAGAAGCAATGTTCAAAAGTTTTGCCAAAGCACTGGACGCAGCCACATCCTATGATCCAAGGATCACAGATGTTCTGTCTACCAAGGGCAGTTTGTAAAATTTGAAAATTTACGAAATGATTTATGGCAATCAATAAATTAGATGGAGACAGAAAATGGAAAATACAGTGAATTTAAAAAGCAGCATCGCATGGTCTGATTTTAAATTAAACAGTGATGGAATGGTACCTGTTATAGCCCAGGATTATCAGACAAACGAAGTGCTGATGCTGGCGTATATGAATGAAGAAGCATTTAATACCACTCTTGAAACAGGTAAAATGACTTACTGGAGCAGAAGCCGCAATGAACTCTGGACGAAGGGACTCACATCCGGACATCTCCAGTTTGTAAAATCCCTTACACTGGATTGTGACAATGATACGATCCTTGCTAAAGTAGAGCAGATCGGTGCAGCCTGCCATACCGGAAACAGAACCTGTTTTTTCAAAGCCCTGACAGAAGTGTAATGAATAACGCGATAATATACATACAAGCCAAAATTCCATTGCCGCAGGCAATCTGGAATGAATTTTGCTACGTTACTGTGAACGGAGTGAACAGTAACACTAATGCCAAACATTAAAGGAAAATATACACGAATTGTATTGACATTTTTGTTAAAATGTGATAAAAAAAGAATATCCGAATTGAATATGTGCAATGTTATAACGCAAAGGTTGCATCGTACTTGATGTGCAAAAGAGAATCCGGTGAGAATCCGGAGCGATACCGTCACTGTGTATGGGAGCTGCTTTTCAGAAACCACTGGGAAACTGGGAAGGGAGAAACAGCGATGATCGAAGTCAGGAGAACTGCCTTGGCGTAGAATTTAAGGTCTGCGGTATACAGAACCTGTATTCTCATAACGATACATAGCTCTTTTATTAAATGAATCAGACAGAATCGAAATTACAGATATATCTGGTACATATAAACCATGTATTTATGGGAAAGCGGTAGCTGCAGAATATGCAGTTGCCTTTTTTGTGCATACAATTGTCCGGAAATACGAGAAATAAAAGAGGAAAAACGAAATGAAAAGAAAATCCATGTTAGCCTTATTACTGGCAGTATCCATGACCTGTTCCATGACAGCAGCAACAGGTACAGTTGCTTTTGCATCTGATGATGCAGCAACAGAAGAGGCTGCAGATGACACAGAAGCAGCTGCAGACGATGCAGATGCAGCAGATACAGAGGAAGCATCTGATGATACAACAGAAGCTTCTGATGATGATCAGAAAGCCGCAGACGAAGTTGGTGCCCTGATCGATAAGATTTATGTTCAGGAAAGAACAGACACAACTGACGAAGACTGCAAAGCAGCAAAAGAAGCATGGGACAAACTTACAGATGCTCAGAAAGAACTGGTAACAGGTGAAGAAGCAAGCCCTGAATACTTTGGACGTGACACAGGTGATGCTTCCAAAGATGATCCTCGTAACCAGGATGAGATTGGTGAGAATGAACTTCTTGTAGTAAGTTTTGGTACATCCTTCAACGACAGCCGTGCAGAGGATATCAAAGGAATCGAGGATGCCCTTGCAAAAGCATATCCGGACTGGTCAGTAAGACGTGCATTTACAGCACAGATCATCATCAACCATGTACAGGCAAGAGATGATGAAGTAATCGATAATATGCAGCAGGCTCTTGACCGTGCAGTAGCTAACGGTGTTAAGAATCTTGTTGTACAGCCGACACATCTGATGCATGGTGCAGAATATGATGAAATGACAGAGGCAATTGATGGATACAAAGACAAATTTGAATCTGTTGCAATTGCAGAGCCAATGCTCGGTGAAGTTGGTGATGACGCTACAGTGATCAATGATGACAAGAAAGCAGTTGCTCAGGCGATCACAGATGAAGCCTGCAAGGAAGCTGGATTTGATGATATGAAAGCAGCAGCAGATGCAGGCACAGCATTTGTATTCATGGGACATGGTACATCCCATACAGCTAACGTAACCTATGACCAGATGCAGACACAGATGGATGATCTTGGATTCACAAACGCTTTCATCGGAACTGTAGAGGGAGAACCGGAAGACACAGCATGTGACAAGGTTATCGAGAAAGTAAAAGAAGCAGGATTCAAGAATGTAATCCTTCGTCCTCTGATGGTTGTTGCCGGAGACCACGCTAACAATGATATGGCTGGTGATGATGCAGATTCCTGGAAATCTCAGTTTGAGGCATCCGGTGATTTCGACAGTGTTGACTGTCAGATCGCAGGTCTTGGAAGAATCGCAGCAGTAGAAGATCTGTATGTGGCTCATACAAAAGCAGCAATTGATTCTCTTGGAGCATCTGACGATGCAGCAGCAGAAGATACTGATGCCAAAGCAACAGATGACAGTGCAGACGATGCACAGGCAGATGACGCAGCTGAGACAACAGCTGATACTGCAGAGGCTGACGCTGAATAAAAAATATTGTTCAAACAAGATAAACTGCCCGGAGAACTTGCAAAAGTTTCCGGGCAGATATATTATATGATAAGAAAAAAAGAAGTCATAGCAATTCCATAAAATACTGCAAACAGTTCGCACGTTTCTGTTCATTCCGTTCACAGTAACGTGCGCACATCTGAGAAAGATCCAGAGGAACTGTCTTAATTGCATTATTTTCTGGAATTACTATAATATATTTGCCATCACCTGTTCAAAAGCCTGTTGCTCTGCAGCAGATGGGTTGAACAGCACGATAGAAAAAACTATAAAAAATATGAAGATAAGGGAGAAGAAATAATCATGAAGAAACGTTCATTTACATTATTAATGTCAGCACTTACTATTTCAGCTACTCTGATCGGTACAAGCCCGGTTGCTGCAAAGACAGATACTGATACGGCAACAGAAGAAACCACTGATAAAGAAGAAACCACTGCAAAAGATGCTGATTCAGAAAACACAGATAATAAAGAAACAGATGCATCCAAGGGTGATACATTAGAGGATGGCACCTACACAGCAGAATTTGATACAGACAGCGGAATGTTCCATGTAAATGAAGCAAACGACGGAAAAGGAACCCTTACAGTAAAGGATGGCAAGATGACTATCCATGTAAGCCTTGCTTCTAAGAAAATTGTAAATCTTTTTTGTGGGAAAAGCAGAAGATGCACAGAAAGACGGGGCAGAGATTCTTGAACCAACCACAGATACTGTTACATACAGCGATGGAATGAGTGAGGAAGTATATGGATTTGATATCCCGGTACCCGCAATTGATGAAGAATTCGATGTAGCTTTGATCGGAACAAAAGGAAAATGGTATGACCATAAGGTAAGTGTCAAAAATCCTGTAAAATCTGATGATACAGATGCAAAAAAAGTGATAAAGAAAATAAAGATGCAGATTCCAAAGCAGATGACACAGACAAAGATGCGAAAGACAGTAAGACAAGTGAAGGTAAGACTCTGGCAGATCTGAATCTTGAAGACGGCGACTATACCATGGATGTAACTCTTACAGGCGGTTCAGGAAGAGCAACCATTGATTCTCCTGCAGCCATTAATGTAGAAGGCGATAAAGCTACAGCAACTATCGTATGGAGCAGTCCGAACTATGATTATATGCTTGTGGATGGTGAGAAATATGAGCCGGTTAATAAAGACGGAAACTCCACTTTTGAAATCCCTGTCAGCGTATTTGATGCAGAGATGGAGGTAACAGCAGATACAGTAGCAATGAGTGAGCCTCACGAGATTGACTACACCTTAAATTTTGATTCCACAACTGCCAAAGAAGCAGAAAAAACAGCAAAATAATCACATACAAACAAAGAAACAATTATGAAGATGAAAAACATAATAAAGAAACAGCAAAAAACAATATTTATCGGTTTTATGTCAGTTGCATTATTTATTATCTGTATATGCACTGTCTGTACAGCATACGCAGCAGATAAAGACAATGCAAAAACTCCTGTGGATATCCCGGGACTTACCTATGACCACAGTATGGAACTTCCTACGCAGAAGAATTCAGCGTAGACTATTACAATGATGGCTATGCTCTGATTACTATCGATCAGGAAGGACAGTTTCTTGTAGTTCCAGAGGGAAAAAAGGCTCCAAAGGGGCTTGAAAAAGATATCACAGTTATTCAACAACCGCTGAACAACATCTATCTGGTAGCAACCTCTGCCATGGATCTTTTCCGCGCAATTGACGGTATTGACAGCATTCGTCTTTCAGGAACTCAGGAGAATGGATGGTATATCCAGGAAGCAAAAGATGCCATGGAATCCGGAAAAATGATTTATGCAGGCAAGTACAATGCACCGGATTATGAACTGATCCTGGATGAAGGCTGTGGTCTTGCCATTGAATCAACTATGATCCATCATAATCCGGAGGTGGAAGAGAAACTGGAACAGTTTGGTATCCCGGTAATGGTAGAACGTTCCAGTTATGAGAGCCATCCTCTGGGAAGAACTGAATGGATGAAACTCTATGCTGTGCTTCTCGGAAAGGAAGATGTAGCTGAGAAGGCATTTAAGGAGCAGACAGACAAGCTTGACAAAGTTCTGACCTCTGATGATAAAGATACAGGTAAAACAGTAGCATTCTTTTACATTAATTCCACAGGTGCTGTCAATGTGCGAAAGAATGGTGATTATGTTTCAAACATGATCGAGCTGGCAGGCGGCAAATATGTTCCCGAAGATACAGGAGAAAGTGATAACGCTTTGTCTACCATGAATATGCAGATGGAAGAATTTTATGCCAAAGCAAAAGATGCGGACTATATCATCTATAACAGTACTATCGACGGTGAACTTTCTAGTATTGATGAACTGCTGGCAAAAAGTAATCTTCTGGCAGATTTTAAGGCAGTGAAGGATGGAAATGTGTGGTGTACGGGTAAAAATCTTTTCCAGGAAACCACCGAGCTTGGAACCATGATCGAAGATATTCATACAATCCTTACCACAGATGATGATTCACTGGATGAACTTGTATATATGCATAAGTTAAAATGATATTTGTAAATCCTCGGCACACTTGAATTCGCATTCTATGCGATTGGTATAGTTATTTACGAATGGCATTGAAATATGTTTGCGGGATTCTGCAGAACTGCCAAAAGCAGGAAATATAAAAACAAAAGGAACAAAAAATATGGATGACAAAAAACGTACAGCCAGATACTGGATAGCATTTTTTATACTGGCGGTGTTTCTGGTGATTTTATTTGTCTGGAATGTAAATGCCGGAAGCATTCATCTTTCAGTGGGTGAGATTCTGAATATTATTTTCAGACATCAAGGAGATGCGACTGCTTACAATATAATATGGGAAATCCGTCTTCCCAGGATTCTGTCAGTGATCATTCTTGGAGGAGCACTTTCTGTATCCGGATTTCTTCTTCAGACATTTTTTAATAACCCTATTGCAGGTCCCTTTGTACTTGGAATTTCTTCAGGAGCCAAGCTGGTAGTTGCACTTCTGATGATTTATTTTCTGAGCAGATCTATTTCCATGGGTTCTGCAGCCATGATCATTGCAGCGTTTATCGGTTCTATGATTTCCATGGGATTTGTCCTGCTGGTTGCCAAAAAAAGTCCACAACATGTCCATGCTGGTTATCAGCGGTGTCATGATCGGTTACATCTGTTCTGCAGTTACAGATTTCGTAGTTACCTTTGCGGATGACTCCAATATCGTCAATCTTCACAACTGGTCACTGGGAAGTTTTTCAGGAATGTCCTGGGATAATGTGAAAGTAATGGCAATAGTAGTTCTGCTCACAATGGTGATCGTGTTCTTTATGTCTAAGCCTATCGGTGCCTATCAGCTGGGTGAAGTTTATGCCCAGAATATGGGAGTGAATATCAAGCTGTTCCGCATAGGACTGATTCTCTTATCCAGTATTCTGTCTGCCTGTGTGACAGCTTTTGCAGGACCAATTTCTTTTGTTGGCATTGCAGTGCCTCACATTGTAAAAAGCCTGCTGAAAACAGCCAGACCGCTCCTTGTGATCCCGGCTTGCTTTCTGGGAGGGGCAGTATTCTGTCTTTTCTGTGATCTGATCGCCAGAACCGTATTTGCACCTACAGAACTCAGTATCAGTTCCGTAACAGCAGTGTTTGGCGCACCGGTTGTAATCTATATCATGATCCGCAGACAGAAGAGAAATTGATATAAAAAGCAGGAGCAGAATACGTTATCCGGGCAGATTACTATAAGATGCAGCATAAAAAAGGAAAACAGGAAAAAATATGTCAGAGAAAATAGCAGATGTAATAAAGGAAACAGAAAATAACAAAGCAGACCGGCAGGAACAGTATTTTTTCCGTACGGATCAGCTGACTGTGGGATATGACGGAAAACCTCTTATCAGAGAAATCAATATTCAGCTGAAAAAGGGAGAAATCCTCACTCTCATCGGTCCTAACGGTGCCGGAAAATCCACTATTCTTAAAAGCATCACCAGACAGCTTGCCACGATCAGCGGTACTGTTTATCTGGATAAAGAGAAAATGGCAAAGATGACCAATAAAGAGGTCTCTCAGAAACTGGCAGTCGTGCTCACAGAGCGTATGCGTCCGGAACTGATGACCTGCGAAGACATTGTAGCCACAGGGCGTTATCCTTATACAGGAACTTTGGGAATACTCTCCGCAGAGGATAAGACAAAGGTAAAGAAATCAATGGAAACCGTCCATGCATGGGATTTAAAAGACAGGGATTTTACAGCCATCAGTGATGGTCAGAGACAACGAATCCTTCTTGCCCGGGCTATCTGTCAGGAGCCGGAGATCATTGTACTGGATGAGCCGACTTCTTTTCTGGATATCCGTCATAAGCTGGAACTTCTTACCATTTTGAAACAGATGGTGCTGGATCATCAGCTTACAGTGATCATGTCGCTGCATGAGTTGGATCTTGCACAGAAAATATCTGATAAAGTTATCTGTGTACATGGAGAATATATAGAAAAATATGGTGCTCCGGAAGAAATCTTTACTTCTGAGTATATTCGGAAGTTGTATGGAATTACCAGAGGAAGCTATAATGCTGCTTTTGGATGTGTGGAGATGGATCCGCCCAGAGGTGAACCTCAGGTGTTTGTAATTGGCGGTAATGGAAGCGGAATTCCGTATTATCGAAAACTGCAGAGACAGGGAATTCCGTTTGCGGCAGGAGTGCTTCACACGAATGATGTAGACTGTCAGGTAGCCGGTGCACTTGCAGACCAGGTGATTACAGAGAAACCTTTCGAAAGTATTTCACAGGAATCTTATGATAAGGCTGTGAAATTGATGAAAAAATGTCAGAAAGTTATCTGTCCTCTGAAAGACTTCGGAACAGTGAATGCCGCAAACAGGGAACTGCTTCGCCTTGCGCGGGAGCTGGGAATACTGGCAGAGCTATAGGTTACTGTTCACTCCGTTCCCAGCAACACGCTTCGCGATGCACAGAATTTATGCTAATCGCATAAATTCGCGCAGTATGTCTCGGGTTTTCTGTGACCTTCGCTCACAAAAAACACCTCGCGGGATATTAGCAGTGAACAGTAACAGCTATAGTACATCGTTTTCGAAATAATATTATTATTTCATGTATATGTATGCTATAATGGATACCATCAATCATCCAAAGGAGAGAAATATGGATAAGTTATACATTGTTATCCCGGCATACAATGAGCAGGATAACATTGAACAGGTCATTAATGACTGGTATCCTGTTATAGAGAAGCATAACGGAAACGGTCAGTCACGTCTGATTGTCATTGATGACGGGAGCAAAGATTCTACATATGAAAAACTGAAACAGTGTACAAAGACACGCCCTCTGCTGATTCCGATAACAAAACCAAACGGCGGTCATGGTGCAACTGTGCTTTATGGCTATAAGTATGCACTCAAAAATGGTGCAGATTACATTTTCCAGACAGATTCAGACGGCCAGACACTGCCGGAAGAATTTGAACCGTTCTGGAAACGAAGACAGAAATATGATATGGTCATCGGCTGGAGAAAAGACAGGCAGGATGGAATATCACGTGTTTTGTAACAAAACTCTGAAACTGGTTATCCGTATCTGTTTTGGGGTAAATCTGACAGATGCCAACACTCCGTACCGTTTGATGAAAGCAGAGACGATGGCCAGGTACATACATCTGATTCCGAAGGACTTTAATCTTTCCAATGTACTTCTGGCTGTTATTTATAAGAAGAAGGGATGCAGCATCAAATTTCTTCCTGTCACATTCAGACCTCGTCAGGGCGGGGTGAATTCCATTAACATGAAGAAAATCTGTAAGATCGGAAAACAGGCGGTAATAGATTTTGTGAAATTGAACAGGATTATCCGCCGAACATAAAAAATGATGAAAAAAACTGTTGTTCCTACAGTGATCGTGAGGAACAGCAGTTTTTTGTTGTTATATTTTCAGATAAATGTCGAATCATATCATAAGATGTCGGACGAAATAAATTGACATTTTCTTTAAACAAAATTACAATTATAGTTGTAATAAAACAGAAAACGGTATGTACCGATCTGCATACATCGGGTACATAACACACATAACACAACAAATCAACATATAACAAAACAACACACACAGGTAACAAGGTTGCCACAAATGTAAAAATAATAATAGGGAGAAAAGAATAAGATGAACAAAATGAATGAATTGTGCGAAATGGAATTAACAGGTCGTTACGAGGAGAAACTTTCTGCTCTGAAAGCGGAAATCAGTGCAGCAGATGAGTATATCAGGCAGGATAACAGTGACCTGACGGAATTTGAGAACCGATATGAGCGCTTAGATATCCCGTATCGTGTAAAAAGATTTCTGGATGACTATATTGCGTGTATGCAGACAAAATATGAACGTCTTGCAGACCTGTGCTATCTGGCAGGAGAACAAGGATTATAAAAAAAATCTTGTTTTATCTGTCGAAATAAAGTATTGTAGTAATATACTATATTTACGACAGATAAGGAGAAAATGCGTTATGTACAGAAAGAAAAATTTTATAAGTCTGGGAATGAGCCTGGTTCTGGCAGCAGGAATTACGGTAACACCTGTAACAGCAGCAGATTTCACAGATGGTACAGTTTCTGAATTTAATTCAGATGATGCAACAGAATTTGATGTACAACAGGAAACTGCGGATAATGCGGAGTTTGCATCAGATACAGAGGATAGCATTTCGGACAAAGAAGGTTCAAATGAAGCAGATTCAGACGAAGAAGTCTTTGCAGAGGCTGTAATTCCGGACGAAAACGGTGCTGTGGATAACAGACAGCTTCTGGAGAAATATCTGAATGACATTCTGTACGGACAGGATCCGGACACACAGCCAGCAGCTTCTCTGGGTGAGGATGTACTGAATGGACAGCAGCAGACCTTATATGAGGAACTTAAGAGTAAAATCAGCGCAGTGGCATCGAAAGGTGGTTCTACCAGGTTTAAAGTCAGTTCAGATCTGGGACTGACCTGGCAGACAACAGCAAGCGGTAATGCGCTCAAAAGAGAAGTAGCCGCACACCTTAATGAACTGGATATTTCAAAGATTATCGATTGCCTGGCTGTAGATTGTCCATATGAATTGTACTGGTACGAAAAGACTGCAGCTACTACCTGGCAGTATGGTTACAGCACAAAGGCAGCAGGAAACAAAACAACTGTAAAAATTGAAAATCTTTCCATATCTATGCCGGTGATCAGCAGTTATGCTTCCGGTAAATATAAAGTAAATGCAGGGATTGTACAGCTTGCAAAAAGTGCAGCAGAAAATGCCAGAATGATCGTAAAAGAATTTCAGGGTTATACAGAGACAGAAAAGCTGTACGGATATAAAGAAATGATCTGCTACCTGACTTCCTACAATGATGATGTGACGGAGGATGATGAATACGGAGATCCATGGCAGTTAATCTATGTTTTTGACGGAGATGACAGTACTAATGTGGTCTGTGAAGGTTATTCCAAGGCATTTCAGTATCTGTGCGATCTCAGTGACATTACCTGCTATACAGTGACCGGTATAATGAATGGCGGTACAGGTGAAGGTCCTCATATGTGGAATATTGTGGCAAATAACGGTAAATATTATATGGCAGATATCACAAACAGCGATGAAGGAACAGTTGGAGAAGACGGAGGTCTGTTTCTGGATACTCCGATTTCAGGAAGTATTTCCCGGGGCTATACATATGCGACAGACAGTGCGAATATATATTTTGCATATGACAAAGAAGCAAAGAGCTTATATGGAACCGGAAAAAATTCCATTCTTTATATGACGAAGGAAACGTATTCTGCTGATGATCTGACTGCAAAACCGGCAAAAACTTCAATTACAGGTATATCAAACAGGACTGCCGGAAAACTTGTGATTACATGGAAAAAGGCAAAGAGTGCAGACGGATATGAGATCTACCGCCGGGCAGGAACCACTAATCCATACGTAAGAGCAGCGGTAATTAAATCCGGTTCAACTACAAAATACACAAATGCAAAACTGAAAAAAGGACATACATATTATTACAGAATCCGTTCATACAGATATGATGAGAATGGAAGAAAGATATACAGCGGCTGGTCAACAGTAAAGAAGCAGAAAGTAAAATGAAATCGGTAATCAGAAAAAGACACAAAGGATAACGTGGATAAAACAATGATGAAAGTACTTTCGTAAAAACAGAGTACGCAGTTTCAGGGGATTTTCTTGCCATATGTGGAACATCATGATACAATGAGACACGATATGACAGAGAGAACCCCCTGAAATTTATTATATTATAAGAAATTACTCCATAATGCTCTTATAATATAATAAAGCAGTATTTTTATAATGCTGTAAATATCTGGAAAATATGGGAGGAATAAATATAAATGTGTGGAATTGTTGGATTTACAGGTAATCATCAGGCAGCACCTATATTATTATATGGTCTGTCCAGACTTGAATACAGAGGTTATGATTCAGCGGGACTTGCAGTTCGCGACGGCGAAGGTGATACAGAGGTTATTAAAGCGAAAGGCAGACTGAAAGTTCTTGCAGATAAAACTAATAATGGAGAATCTGTACCTGGAACATGTGGTATCGGACATACCGTTGGGCGACACATGGAGAACCATCTGAGACAAATGCGCATCCCCATATGAGTGATGACGGTAACGTAGTAGCAGTTCATAATGGAATCATTGAGAATTATCAGGAACTGAAAGACAAACTGATCCGCAATGGCTATGAGTTTATTCATCTACAGACACTGAAGTAGCAGTTAAACTTGTGGATTATTATTATAAGAAATATCTCGGAACACCGGTAGATGCCATTAACCATGCAATGGTCCGTATCCGCGGTTCCTATGCTCTTGCGATCATGTTTAAAGACTACCCGGGAGAGATTTATGTGGCAAGAAAAGACAGCCCGATGATCCTTGGGGTGGAGAACGGTGAATCTTACATTGCATCCGATGTTCCTGCAATTTTAAAATACACCAGAAATGTATATTATATTGGAAATCTGGAGATGGCTCGTATCAGAAAAGGGAGATCACGTTCTACAATCTGGATGGTGATGAGATCCAGAAAGAGCCGAAAACAATTGAATGGGATGCAGAAGCGGCGGAGAAAGCGGGATTTGAACATTTCATGATAAAAGAAATTCATGAACAGCCGAAAGCAGTTCGGGATACTTTGAATTCTGTACTCAAAGATGATCGTATTGATCTCTCAGAAGTAGGTCTTACAGATGAGGAGATCAAAAAGATCAGCCAGATCTATATTGTAGCCTGTGGCTCTGCTTACCATGTGGGAATGGCAGCCCAGTATGTGATCGAAGATCTGACAAGGATTCCGGTACGTGTGGAACTGGCATCGGAATTCCGATACAGAAATCCGATTTTAGATCCGGAAGGTCTTGTGGTCATTGTCAGCCAGTCAGGGGAAACAGCAGACAGCCTTGCGGCACTTCGTGAGGCGAAACAGAGAGGTATCCGTACACTGGGAATTGTCAATGTGGTAGGTTCTTCCATTGCCAGAGAAGCGGATAATGTTTTTTACACTCTGGCGGGACCGGAAATTTCTGTAGCAACTACCAAGCATACAGTACTCAGTTGATTGCCTCCTATGCACTGGCAGTGCAGTTTGGAAAAGTCAGAGAACAGATTACAGAAGAAAAATATCAGGAGCTGATCGCAGAGCTGAAAACACTTCCGGATAAGATTGCCAAGATCATTGAAGATGACAAAGAGCGTATCCAGTGGTTTGCGGCTAAGCAGGCAAATGCCAGGGATGCTTTCTTTATCGGGCGTGGTATTGACTATGCCATCAGTATGGAAGGCAGCCTGAAGATGAAAGAAGTCAGTTATGTACACACAGAAGCTTATGCGGCCGGAGAACTGAAACATGGCACAATCTCTCTGATTGAGGACGGAACTCTTGTGATCGGTATTCTCACGCAGAATCATCTCTATGAGAAAACAGTCTCCAATATGGTAGAATGTAAGAGTCGCGGTGCATACCTGATGGGACTCACCACATATGGACATTATAATATAGAAGATACTGCAGATTTCACAGTTTATATTCCGAAAACAGATCCACACTTTGCAACTTCACTGGCAGTTATTCCTTTGCAGCTGCTTGGCTACTATGTCAGCGTAGCCAAAGGCCTGGATGTAGATAAGCCGAGAAATCTGGCTAAGAGTGTAACTGTGGAATAGTGCCGGTTCACCAGTAATGAAAACAATATAATATGTAGCGTAATGCCACAGACTGTAAAGGATTAATACGGTCTGTGGCATTTTTTTCAAAACCCCAGAATCTCATGAAAATAGATCTGATTTTGAATAACAGAAGGATGTTCCGGTTTCAGTGTTCTGGCTTTCCGGTGAAATTCAAAAGCTTCTTTGTGCATTCCGGATTTGTCCAGACATACACATAATTGCAGAAATGGTATGAAATTATGGCAGTCCGGAATATAGAATCCTCCGTTTTGGCTGTTGTCCGGTGCAAGAAGTGCCTGATGATACCAGTGAGCTGCCATGGAAAAGTTCTGTTTCATAAAAAATATTTTCCCAATCTCACAGCATATTTCGGCTCTTGGAATATCTGACATGAAACTGTGAAACAGTATCTCAAGAGCATGCTGGTCATTGCCTGATGCCTGATAACAATAGGAGAGAACCAGACAACTGTCCAGTCTGTTTTCAATCCAGCCGTCCGGCTCTTTCAGAAATTTTTCAGAACACAGATGGCATACTCGTATTGCTTATGATAAAAAAGTTCCCGGCCATAATAAAATAAGTCTCTGGGTTCCAGAGGCTCTCCTTCTTCGATCATCTGTTGATAGATGTGCAGATTTCGAAAGGAAGAGCAGGGTTTTATTTTGCGATGTTCAATCTGTATGGGAGAATAAAGGATGTTCCCGGTGGGAATGATGGATTCATGAACTCTTCCCCGCCATCTGAAATTTCGGGAAGTTTTTAAGATGCGTTCTCTGTAACAGGAGAATGCAGCATGATTCCATTCATCGAAATCTGTGACATAATCCATCATAACCATATCTGTGTTCGGACTCAGTGTTTCTTTTAATTGTTTTAGTCTGTACAGATTTTCCTGAGTGATCATGTCGTCTGCATCCAGCCACATCCAGTAATCAGTACTGACTTTTTCCGAAATAAAATTCCGGGCAGCAGAAAAATCATTTTTCCATGGAAAATCATAAACTTCTGCTGTAAATTCTCTGATAATTTCTTTGGTCCTGTCTGTAGAACCGGTATCACAGATAAGAATTTTGTCTACAATTTCTTTCATGGGTTTCAGGATACGCGGCAATACTTTTTCTTCATTTTTTACAATCATACAAAGGCTGAGAGAAATCATGGAAGATAATTTAAAGCACCTTTTGAGAAAATCAGGAGGAGCATTTGCCCCTCCTGAGGTTTAAGCTGCAAGAAGTCCGGCTGCGCGGAGATTTGCGAGAAGCTGATTAAACTGGGTTACAATATCTGTCTGACCTGTGGCATCTGCTACGGCCGCTGCCGGAGCTACAGTACCGGCAGGTCCGGTAGCACCAGTGGCTCCAGTAGGTCCGGCAGGCCCGGCAGCACCAGTAGGTCCGATAGGCCCGGCAGGGCCAGTAGGTCCGATAGCTCCGGAAGGTCCGGCAGCGCCAGTGGCTCCGGTAGCTCCGACAGGTCCGGTAGCGCCAGTGGCTCCAACAGGTCCGACAGGACCTGGGTAGCCTTGAAGTCCGGGTTCACCCTGGGGGCCTGAGGTCCATTGGACCAACGGGACCGGGACAGCCTCTGGGTCCGGTAGGACCAGGACAACGCGCGGCCCTGAGGTCCCTGACAGTCACAGCTACAGCGATTGTTATTGTTACAACAGGATGTACCGGATAATTCCGGATCATCTGAGGTATGACGACTAAACAGCATAGAAAAGTATCACCTCTGGAAAAATCTTATATCGTCAGACTAGACAGTCTGCCCGGCAGACTGTAATTTTACAGGACATTCCGGCAGTTGTCGTGGAATCTGACAATAATAGATTGCAGTTCTCGATATTAGTATATGTTTCATATGTGAGTTTGTGACTTACTATTGTATAACTGTCAACTACCCATTACCTAAAGGCAATGGGCTTGTAACTGCCCAGTCGTAGTAACGGTTTACGCCTTCGACCTTTTATCCCCAATAGGTATTGCTGCCTAAAGTGGCGCTACATCATAGGGTGGTTGACAGCATCCTTTACGACAAGATATACTCATCTGTAACTGTATCAGGTACTAAACTTCCCATGCTATACAGCAAACATTCTTTTACGGGTAAGATTTTACGCAATACGCGAGTTTTTTTACTTTATAGGAAAGAAATATAAAAACTGCTGTGGAAAATAATTATATTTTCCTGACAGGATAATTATCAAAAATGAAAAGAGTCTGATGCATAAAACATATAGGTTTATGCGTTGGATTCTTTTTTGTCTCTTGCCCAATAAGTTCCGGTATGCTATGATAAACAAAAGCATATTTTCTAATTATCTAAATCTATGTAACTGTCCGGTATTTTCAACAGTTACAGCCAAATCTCAATTCATATACAGATCATGAATCTGTCTTTCAGAAAAGTCATGCTTTAATTTTCACTATTTATTTCTAGCAGGAGTTTTCTAAAAGACAGGAACTCCTGAACATATTTATTAAGGAGGTTATAAGATGCTGTATAAGAAGACAGAAAAGCTATCAATAATAAAGAGGGAGGGTGAGATAATGGGTATGTTTGTAAATCCGAATGCTGCAGCATTTCAGTGTGCAGTCAATTCAGAAGTATATATAGACAAAACGGGATTATTGGAATATACAAATAAAGTATTGGGCACAAATGCCAGGTTTATATGTAACAGTCGTCCGCGCAGATTCGGGAAATCTGTTACTGTAGATATGCTGACTGCATATTACAGTAAAGGATGCGACACTGAAAAAATGTTTTCAGGACTGGAAATCAGCAAATGTCCGGATTTTTACGAACATTTAAATAAATATGATGTCATTCGTTTTGATGTACAATGGTGCTGTATATCAGCAGGTTCCAGTGAGAATTTAATTTCATATATCACGAATATCGTTGTTTCCGAATTAAGAGAGACTTATCCTGAAGTCAATCTGGTGGAAAACAGCACTATATATGGAGCAATGGCACGCATTAATACTGTATTAGGAAAACAGTTTATTGTAATCATTGATGAATGGGATGTTCTGATTCGTGATGAAGCCCATAATCAGGCAGCACAGGAAATGTATATTGACTTTCTCAGAAACATGTTTAAAGGAATTGAGGCATCAAAATATATCGCACTTGCATATCTGACCGGAATTTTACCGATAAAGAAATTAAAAACCAGTCTGCCTTAAATAATTTCACCCAGTTTACAATGCTTAATGCCGGCCCATTGACACCATATATCGGTTTTAATGAAGATGAAGTAATCGATTTGTGTGAAAAATATGAGATAGATTTTGCAGAAGTGAGGCGGTGGTACGATGGTTACCGTCTTGGAGATTACCATGTATATAATCCAAATGCGTTAGTAAATCTGACAATTATGCGGACATTCCAGAGCTACTGGTCACAGACAGGAACCTATCTGTCAATCCTGCCACTGATCAACATGGATTTTGATGGTCTGCGGACATCCATCATAGAAATGCTGTCCGGTTCCTCTGTAGAAGTAAATGTCAATGAATTTCAGAATGATATGGTCAGCTTCGCAGACAAAGATGATGTATTGACTCTGTTGATCCACCTGGGTTACCTTGCCTACGACCAGAGAACCCAGAGAGCTTATATTCCCAATGAAGAAATCCGTCAGGAATTTCGTGCCGCAACCAAACGAAATAAATGGAACGAACTGATTGAATTCCAGCAGGAATCTGAGAAACTACTGGAAGCCACCTGGGAAATGGATGCAGAAACAGTTGCTGAACAGATAGAGAAAATCCATGCAGAATACACATCAGTGATTCAGTACAATAACGAGAATTCCCTGAGCAGCGTACTCAGTATTGCGTACCTAAGTGCAATAAAATACTATTTTAAGCCAATCCGGGAACTCCCGACAGGAAGAGGCTTCGCAGATTTCGTCTTCATCCCCAAACCACTGTACAGAGACTATTATCCTGCATTACTCGTCGAATTGAAATGGAACAAAGACGCAGAAACTGCTCTGAATCAGATAAAAGAACGAAAATATCCAGAGTCATTACAGCAGTATACAGGAGATATTTTGCTGGTGGGGATCAACTACGATAAAAAAGAAAAAGTACATCGATGTGTAATCGAAAAATGGTTTCCACTGTGTATATAGAACGTAACTTCAAAAGAATCATATAAGTTATGAGAAAAGATATTCTACCCCAGTGGATGGAATGTCTTTTTTATATAATTTTTAGCTTGCATCTATGTAAAATTGATATCAGAAAATTCCCTCTTTTTATGTTGACATTACTAAAAGCAAGACTATAATGAAAACCGAAAAAAGAATCTGATACGATTGGAAAGGGGAAGTTAATTATGAGTACAGTTTTGCCAAGAGAAGAAGCAGTAGAAACAATTTTTTTCTAAAATTTTGGCTTCGCCGGAAGCATCCGGACGATTAAGCGGAGTTTTTTATGACCATATAGATGACGACCATCGTCTGACAGATAATGACAGAGATCATTTCCTGCAGGTATTGTTTCATGCGTACCAGAACGGTGATATCAGTGCACTGCTGTTGGAATTATGCGGCAGAAGTATGTTTGACCTGTTAAGGGAGGCTTATCTGATCCCGAAGAAATTCCACGGAAAAGCAGGAGAGAACCCGGTGCTCCTTACAGATGCAGCCGGAGGACTTCTTCCCGGGGAAAAGGTTTCAGCCAGAGAATATGCAAAATTCAAGGAAACATATGAACATCATGAATGTGCCCCCAGATCTGCACTGTATCTTGCAGATGGTTATGATCTTGTCCGTACCTATACAGAAGGTCTGAACATTACAGAAGAAAAAGATAACCGTAAACGTGGTGTCCTGGCTCTTTATGCACTTCCCGACACCTGTAAACTGGGTCTGACAGAAGCACAGGCATATGCCGTTGTATGGGATGCTTTCCAGAAGATTCAGGAAGAAGCCCCAAGAGCCATGGTATACTACGGACAGGAAACAGGTCTGAAGAAAGAGAATCCGGATAAACCCTATGATGAAATTGGAATTCTTCTT
>ENA-OPZM01000282-OPZM01000282.1-human-gut-metagenome-genome-assembly--contig:-NODE-282-length-22376-cov-2.214751_pt1 | contig 22376 bp, 28 predicted proteins | sample MGYA00242478_ERZ504493 | MGnify/ENA primary metagenome ERZ504493 (study PRJEB26092, sample SAMD00036227) | human gut metagenome | host: Homo sapiens | study: EMG produced TPA metagenomics assembly of... | reverse complement strand
TAAGTCTTCTTCTGCTGTCGACAAATCTAATCGGAATTCCCTGATTCCAAAATAGGACGATAATAATCAAGCAATAAAGAATCATAATACAATCCTTCTACCTGACGATGAATAGATTGACTCCATTCACTATCAAAAGATTTGATAATTGCAACACGTGCTCTCGGCATCAGCGCTCGGTAGTTCTTACTTAGTTCTTCCATTTCAGCTCCTACCCGAGAAACTTCAGCATATCTTCTGTTCGGTTTTCCATCATGATTCAAAATGCCATGCCAGAGTTCTTCTGTTCCAAACGGGCATGCTCTCCAGCGGAAATAAACAACTGTATCGGCTCCATTTGCCACTGACTGATATGTCCAAAGACGGAGTTTTCCAGGCGTTGGTGTTGGTCCCAACTTACTCCATCCGCAAGGACCGGACTGCTGTTCCATAACCCAGAACGGTTTCTTCTTATAGCTTCTAAGCAATGCATGGTCTCTTGATACTGTTTCCGGTTTTGCTTTCCCCCACTGAAATTCAATATAATTATCCCATGTTACAAAATCAAATTCTTTAGATAATTTAAAATAATCAATTCCTGTTCCCGAGTTAATAGCAGCGTCTAAAAGATTGCTAGTTATCGGAAGATCAGAATACTCCTTAATTGTATCTACAGATTCTTTTGTAAATTCAACTACAGAATCACTGCAGAAACGATAGTAGTCTAGCAACAATGCTGGGTTCTGCCCTTGTGTATCGTGACAAGTATCATAGCATGCACCCGCCTTCGGAATGTTCAGCTCCTCAAAACTTCTGTATGTCTGACTCCAGAAAGTAGTTCCATACGTTTTATTCAGATTATCAATCGTACCATATTTCTCTTTCAGCCAGCTACGGAAACGGTTCTCGCAAGACTTACAATAACATCTGGTTGTATTTGACCATCCCAGTTCATTATCTACCTGCCATGCTTCAATTGCAGGATGTTTTGCATATCTCTTTGCAATAAGGGTATTTAATTTTTTTGTTTTTTCTCTGTATGTCTCACTGTTAAAGCAGTAATGCTTTCTTGTTCCGAAGAGCTTCGGATTTCCATGAATATCATTCTGAAGAATATCTGGATACTTATCTATCATCCATTTGGGAGGGGTAGCTGAAGGTGTACACATTACTACCTTGATTCCGTACTTTCCGAAAAAATCCAGTGCCTCATCCATCCAGTCAAATTCGTATTTTCCTTCTTCAGGCTCATAAAGGCTCCATGCAAATTCACCAATTCTGATTACTTTGATATTTGCTTTGACCATCATCTCTGCATCTGTTTTCCAACGCTCTTTTTCCCAATGTTCTGGATAATAATCCGCACCAATTCTCATAGTATTTTCTCCCTGTTATTTTCCAAATTCAAATTTCACGGATTTTAATGCTTCTTTACAGCTGCAATCACCTGTATATGCAATATATGTAATATCCTCTTCTACAAAATCATCTTTTTCTTCTGAATAATAAGCCATATCCTTCGAACTTACCTGAAGAGAAACTTTCTTTTCTTCTCCCGGCATTAATTCTACTCTCGCGAAATCTTTCAAGATTTTAACCGGACGATCTACAGCACTTCCCTCACATCCGATATAAAGCTGTACAACTTCTGCGCCTTTTACATCTCCTGTATTCTTTACATTAACAGAAATCTTTGCTGTTTTATCAAATACTTCAACTGTCGGCTCGCTGATGTCAAATGTTGTATAGGATAAACCATAGCCAAACGGATACAGAACAGGAATGTTTTCTTTATCCATCTTGCAGTAGCCATGATAGTATTCATACTCTGCATATGTGCAGTCAGGATCAAAATCAGGATAGCTGTCTTCGGAAAGTGCTACTGTATATGGAAGTTTACCGCTTGGGCAAACATCACCGAACAGAATATCTGCCAGTACATTCCCGCCTTCCATTCCACTGTAGAAGGAGAAGATAATTGCAGGAACATCTTTTTCCCACTCATCGATCAGGATCGCACTGCTTCCGATAATGGAAACGACAGTATTCGGATTCACACCCTTTACACCATGAATCAAATCGATATCTCTCTGATGAAGTCTCATGCTTGCTCTGTCTCCGCCCATTCCGGCAATATCACTTCTATCAGCCAGATATTCTCCTTCATCGCTATGGATATAACCGGCAACGATCACTACTGCATCAGCATCTGCTGCAAGTTTTTTTGCACGTTCCAGATCACTTCCGTCATTATAAAGGATCTGTGCTTTCGGCATTTTTTCATCAGGCCTTTAAATGGCGTAACTGTATAATATGGATGAACCTTACTGGAACCATGGTCGCCGATATTTTCTGTATCTCCCAGTACTCCAAGAACTACGATCTTCTCTGTTTTCTCTTTATCAAGCGGAAGTACATGATTTTCATTCTTCAGAAGTACCATCGATTCTTCTGCTGCTCTCTTTGCTACTGCTATATGTTCCGGGCATGCAAGAATATCTTCTGTATATTCCTGCGGATCTTTTCTTGTCTCATAATAGAGTACAGTACGAAGAATGTAACCAACTGCTTCATCTACATCTTCCATAGCAAGAGTTCCGTCTTCAATTGCTTTAGGGATCTGTTCTGCATAATGACAGATACATGGCATTTCAACATTCATTCCACTCTTTACTGCCTTTGGACCATCTTTTACAGCCCAGAGGAAATCAGATAAAGTAAATCCCTCGAATCCCCATTTATCTCTGAGGATATCTTTTAACAAATATTTACTCTCAGATGCCTGTTCTCCATAAACTTTATTGTATGCTCCCATTACAGAAGCCGCGCCTTCTTCAATACATCTCTTGAAGTGAGGAAGATATACTTCAAAAAGTGTTCTCTTATCTGCATGCACATCAGCTTTAAATCTCGCATTTTCAATACTGTTCATTGCGAAATGTTTAATGCACGCCATAACATTCTGGCTCTGAACACCTCTCGTCAGAGCTGCCCCCATTTCTCCCAATGATAGGTATCTTCTCCGTAGCACTCCTGCGCACGGCCCCAGCGTGGATTTCTTGGAAGATTGATGCACACACCGCCGTAATAGTTTCCGCCCACTGCACGAACCTCTGCACCGATCACTTCTCCAATCTTCTCTTCCAAATCACGGTCAAAGCTGGCACCTCTTGCCATAGAAACAGGAAAGCAGGTGGCAGATCCGGCAACAACACCTCTTGGTCCGTCTACGAAACGGATATTCGGAATTCCCAGACGTTCTACTGCCTTTGTCGGATATGGCTTTACATTATAGTGTTCGATCAGGAACAGATCATCCAGTAATTTCTTCTCTGTAACCTGGCCTGACATTACACCGATCTTCTCATCCAGTGTGAGTTCCTGGATCACTTCATCTACATATTTTCTTTAATTGTTTTTTTTGAACAATTTTCTGTCAGTTTTGTTCTTTTTACTACATCCCTCATCCTTTACTTCTCCTTTCATAATTGCACTTGTCTGATGTTTATTTTTATTTTCTCTTTGCATATTTTCTCATGTCAATAATAACAGCAAGAAGAATGATCAGACCTTTTACGATATACTGCCAGTACATGTTTACACCGATGAATGCAAGGCCATAATTGATAACTGTGAACATCAGAACACCAATTACGATACCGCCTACACTACCAACACCACCTGAAAGAGATACACCACCGATTACGCAGGCAGCAACTGCATCCATTTCATATCCGTTACCGGTTGTATTGGAAGCACTTCCGATAGTCCTACTTCCAGGGCTGCTGCAAATGCATACATCATACCTGCAATTGCGTAAACCATAATCTGTGTCTTTATAACATTTACACCTGATACTTTTGCAGCTTCCGGGTTACCACCTACTGCAAACATATATTTACCAAATTTTGTTTTATTCCATACGATCCACATAACTACACATACTGCTGCGGCAATGATGATCAGATACGGAATCTGGAAGTCTCCGATTCCAATGGAACCAATTGCAATCTGAGTTACTTTTGAATCAATACCACCAATTGGCTGTGCACCATATGGCGGACGGTCAAAATAAATAGAAGATGCACCATATAAGATCAACTGCATACCAAGCGTTGCGATAAACGGCGGTACTTTAAATACTGCAACAAGCACACCGGATATTCCACCAAGTACAAGACAGATTGCCAGTACCAGTAATAATGGAACGATCAGCGGAAGCTCTTTTAAATTCGGATACATTCTGTATGCATAGTCCGGATTCTGAACTAAAGATGCGAAGATAACTGCTGCCAGACCGATCATACGTCCTGTGGAAAGGTCAACGCCCTGCACTACCAGTACCATTCCAGCTGCTAATGCAATAATAATCTTAGTTGATGACTGCGCAAAAATATTTTTAAAGTTATTGAATGATAAGAATCTTGGTTCTACTACCACAATTGCAACTAACAGGATAATAAAAACCAGATAAATTGCTTTTTCAGCAATAAGTTCTTTAATTGAAATGTTCTTTGAATTTTTCACCAGAATCCCCTCCTGAGTTCGTATTGAAAGATCAGATAAATCGGGCCGCTGCTGCATAACATCTACCTGTCCTACTTCTTTTGAATCAAATATAGCTGATTGATGTCCATTGCTCATAACCAGAATCCTGTCGGAAATTCCGAACAGTTCCGGCATTTCTGAGCTTACTACGATAATTCCTTTTCCTTGCTCAGCCAGCTGGTTGATCAGCTGATAGATTTCAAATTTAGCACCTACGTCAATACCCCTGGTAGGCTCATCCAAGAGCAGGATATCAGGATCTGTCAGCAGCCATCTGCCCAGAATTACTTTCTGCTGATTTCCTCCTGAAAGGTTCGCGATCTTGGACTTCATTGACGGAGTTTTTACTTTCATGGCATTTATCATTTTGGTAATATCTGCTTTCATTTTTTCTCCGTTTAAAAGTCCCGTCTTCTGATATTTCGGTAAATTGGAAATTGTCATATTAAATCCAACACTCAAACCTCCAAAAATACCATCCGATCTTCGTTCCTCTGTCAGCATTGCAAATCCATTCGCCATTGCCTCTTTTGGACTTCTGTTCTGAACTTCTTTTCCTTTTACCAGTATCTGACCTTTGCCTTTCATTCTTATGCCAAATAATGTTTCAAGGATTTCCGTTCTCTTAGATCCTACTAATCCGGCGATTCCAAGGATTTCTCCCTTATGTAATTGAAAATTAACGCCCTCAAATCCTGGATTTAATGTACCGAGGTCTTTTACTTCCATTAATACATCACCTATCTTGGCTTTCTTTTCCGGATAGCGGTCTTTTAATTCTCGTCCAACCATCATTTTGATGATCTTATCAATGGTCAACTCACTGGCAGGTTTTGTATCAATCCACTTGCCATCTCTCATGACTGTTACATCATCAGAAATACGCAAAATTTCTTCCATTTTATGTGATATATAAATAATACTGGTATTCTTTTTCTTAAGCTTTTCTATAATCTTAAAAAGATGCTCTACTTCTTTCTCTGTAAGCGATGAAGTCGGTTCATCCATTACAATTACTTTTGAGTTATACGAAACTGCTTTTGCAATCTCTATCATCTGTTTTTGTGAAACTTTCAGGGTTCCTATCTTAACCTTCGGATTTACCTGAATATCCAAATCATCGAAAATCGCTTTTGTGTCTTCATACATTTTCTGGTCATCTACCAGACCATGCTTCATTGGAAATCTTCCAAGCCACATATTTTCCATAACTGTCTGATTTAATACCTGGTTCAGTTCCTGATGCACCATGGATACATGATTCTGTAATGCTTCTGATGGGCTGGAAAATTTAATGTTTTTGCCATCCAGAATGATTTCGCCCTCATCAAATGAATAAATACCGAACAGACATTTCATTAATGTGGATTTACCTGCACCATTTTCTCCCATAAGAGAATGCACTGTTCCAGGACGTACACATAACGTTACATCGTCAAGTGCTTTTACACCAGGAAACGATTTTGAAATATGCTTTAATTCCAATATATATTCTGTTCCCATTTTAAAATCCTTTCCCTCTTTTTTATTACAGGCATCCGTTTAAAACGAATGCCTGCCTGTAAAATCAGTTATTTTTTATTCATAAGTTGACTTTGCTAAATCAAGATTATCTTTGGTGATTGCCTGATATGGAACTCGTACAGCTTTTGCTTCTTCTTCCGTTTCTACACCTTCGATTCCATCCACAGCGTCTTTACCACTTGTAAGGTTCTCTGCCATTTTTACAATTGTCTGTCCCTGAGTCTTAGCATCCTGTAACACGGAACCTGTGATCTCACCGCTTTCAATCTTGGAAAGAATTTCAGGAAGAGCATCAATTCCATAAATCGGAATGTATTTGCTGCTTTCTTCTCCATCTGTATTAAATCCGGCTGCTTCTACTGCTGATAAAGCACCAAGTGCCATTGCATCGTTTCCTGCTACGCAGCATTCAATTTCGTCACCGTATTTAGATACCCATGCATCCATTTTTTCTTTTGCAGTTGCTGTTACCCACATTCCTGTATCTTCTGCAAGAAGGTCAATCTCAATTCCTGCATCTTCGATCGTGCTCTTGAGATAATCACATCTCGGCTGGGATGCTGTATGTCCCGGGTCACCCATCAGATATACAAGCTGTAATTTTCCATCACCGTTTTTATCCATTTCCGGATGTTCTTTCCAGTAGTCGATTACCATCTGTGCCTGAATAGATGCACCATAATCTCCACCTGTAGATGTTACCTGATAAGCATTTTCATAAGAATTAATTACATCGTAATCTGTTATCTCTTTGTTGAAGAAAATGATCGGAACATTTCCTGCGTCTTTACATTTCTGGATCAGTGTCGGAGCTGCTGTTACATCACATACAGAAACTGCAACTACAGAAGCTCCTTTAGCCAGCATTGTATCAACCTGATTGTTCTGTGTGGACTGGTCATTCTGTCCATCTTCGATGTTTGTTTTAAAGATTCCATCGCATGCATTTGTAATCGCTTTTCCAATATAAGAGTTGAAGTTATCAGAAGCTGAATAAATACCTGCGCCAAGAATCTTCTCATCATCAGCCTTTACCTGTGCTGCACCTACGCCGCCAACACCGGCTACCATTACTGCTGCCATTAAGACACTTAATAACTTTTTTCTTCATTTGTAAACCCTCCCATTAGTTTATTTTACGCGTTTATTATTTTGTATACTCATATTAACTTTGAGGTCCTATTTTTTCAACTTTTGATATTTAGATTAAGGGGGACATTCTTTTGTTTCTTATTTTTGTATAAAAAAAGACGAATTATCCAAAATTTTTATCATTATTGCACATTCATCTTTTTTTTTGCTTTACCATTCTTCTCTTGTCAGCACACCGTGCTTAATAAACATGGATTCTCCCTTGATTTTATTCATAATTGCAAAGTTAGCAGTAAGAAGAATTACTCCGATTCCTCTTTTCTGCAATGCTCCGATCATCTTTCTTGTAATTTCCCTCATGTTAATATCCATATCTGTAAATGGATTCTCAATGATCACAATCTTTGGCTGATACACCAGCCATTTTTCATAGGCCAGCTTCTGTAGTTCTGCATTTCCAATATTTTTCAGTTTCTTCTTATTCAGCTCATCGTTCTGAAGGAAATCACTTACACTTCTGGTATACTTTTTCGCAAACCAGAATCCTCTTACCTTTTCATGCAGCGGCACACTCACATTTTCCGTTGCACTCATATTATCCAGGATCATGCTCCTATACGGTGCTTCTGTTATAAACCCTACGCCCTCACGTACTGCCTGCTCATATTGATACCTTATACAATTTCTCAGAAATATAAATCTGTCCTTCTTCAATGCTCTCTTCTCCCGAAAACATTTCCCAGAAACTGCTCTTGCTTTTTTCATCTGAATAATAAATCTTAAGCAGCTCTCCGGAACACAATGTAAAATTAAGATTCTTCAGATAACAGGTACTTACATCTCTTACTTCTAATACATTGTTCTGCCCATTTATTACTTTCTGCCCATAGGCTCCAAATGTTTCTGCCTTATTTTCATATATCAGAGCTTTCAGAACTTTACTCAACTTACAGTTTAACTGAGAAATCCCAGATACAAATGTAGTTCTTCCATTTTGAACAACTGCAATAGATTCCATCCATTCCATAATAAAATCTTCAAATCCTACTGTAACCAGAAATGACATCTGGGATTTCATTTTGTCAATAAGAGAAAACACTTCTCCCAGATCCTTTTCTGACAAAAGGCTGGTAATCTCATCCAGAATCACAATTTTCTTTCTTTCCTCATAGGCTTTAAGTAATTCTATAATAATCTTTTCCTTGGCAGATAAATTTCTGACTTTATGAGGCATATCATCCGAAATATTCAGTTCCGTCCTTAACTTCCGGAAACGTTCTCTATACTCTTTCTGATCCAGAAACAGTTTTCTGTCTGAAAAAAGAAATATATTATCTTCTATCGTAATAGAAGGAAGTAATTTACTTTTAGAACCAATCACCGCCACCTGCTGTTTTAACAATCTGGCAGCTTCTTCATAAGCTTTCCTTTCCTCATTTACAAAAAATCTTTCCTGAATAAAGTAAAACATTTCCAAGCAGCATATCAATAAAGAGCTTCTGTTCCAGAATATCATCGAATACGATTCCTGTTATTTCTCCCTGAAACAGTTCCAGAGACAGATCATCAAATATAACATTATTCCCTTTTTTTATCTTTCCGCCTTCTATATTCAGTAATTCTCTTTTCACTGATTTCTCTGCTCCCTGTTTGTAATGATCGGTACCGATATCCTGACTTCTGTTCCAAGATTAGGAATACTATAAATATGTATTCCATATTCATCCCCAAATAACAGCTTAATACGCCTGGATACATTCGGCAGAGCAATACCTCCACGTTTACGCTTCTCTTCTGTCAGCGGCCCTGAAGTTATCTCCAGTCTCTGTTGATCTTTATAAGCTCTTCTTCGTCAATTCCAATTCCGTCATCATGAATATTGATCAGAAGTTTCTTCTCTGTCATCTCCAGTGAAATGGTGATAACTCCACCTTCTGCTTTCGCTTCCAGACCATGGAAAATTGCATTTTCAACTACAGGTTGCAAAGTAAGTTTAGGGAGTTTACATTCCAGGATCCTTGCATAGTCATCCGGAAAATTAACTCTCATATCCAGTTTATCTCCAAAACGATACTGCTGTATTTTAAAATAATTCTCTACATTCTCCAGTTCATCTTCTACTGAAACCAGATTTCCTGTATCCGTGATGGTATATCTGAAAAATGTAGACAATGCTTCCGTCGTATCAGCAATACTATCAATTCCTTCACATAGCGCATCTCCTCGTATTGCTTCCAGCGTATTATACAGAAAATGAGGATTGATCTGATTCTGCAGTGCAAGAAGTTCTGCATGTTTTGTCGATAACTCAATAATGTTCTTTTTATCCAATATGGAATCCAGCTTCTGCATTACTTCATTCTGCTCTGGAAAAATCTGATAATCCTGATCAATCAGTTCCTGAAAACTTCCACTCTGTATAAAATGTTTGAATAATTTTCTGGTCTCATTACATGGTTTTATCAGAAACTTATAAATAATCACATAAATGCTTCCTGTCATAACCATCTCTGTCACAATAACCACCATCATAGAAAAGAATCCCAGATATCCTTTCGATGCAGCCCATATAACTTCTATAAACTGAAGACCTGCCCCTAATCCCAGAAGAACCCACAAAAAATTAACTGCCTGTCTGCTAAATATATTTCTTTTTTTCATAGTTTTTGCACCTGCACATTTTGATTAACTATATAACTTTCTAAATTCTGAAGGATTCAATCCTGTTGTCTTCTTAAACAATTTAGAAAAATATTTCAGATCATTATATCCTACTGCAGATGCTACTTCCGCAATGTCATAATTAGTCTGTATGAGATAGTTCTTTGCATTTTGGATACGAAGCTCTGTCACATACTCAAGGAAATTTTTTCCTGTTTCTTTCTTAAACAGTTGTAGAAAAATAGGCAGCATTAAATCCAATATACTCACTGACATTCTCCAGACTGATATGTTTGTTGAAATTATCATGGATATATTTCTTTGCATCACGTATCGGTTTACTCTCTTCATCCTGAATATTCTTCATATAAACCTGATGCACCCGGGACAGATCCGATTTGATCCACTGAAAGATTCATCATAATCCCATATCCTTCTGTACTGTTTTTTATAATCTTCAATCAGAAAAAGATTTCTGCCTTCACGAGAATATTTCATACCAAACCGCAATGTTTCAACTAATTCACCAAAAACTTCATAAACCAGTTTTCCGTCATACTTAAATGGCTTCAATTTCTCTCCAACCTTGTCAACAAGGCGGAGGGTTCCTTCAATATCCATTCTTTCCTGATAGGTCAGAATTTCATTTCGCAGACCACTGTCAAAAATTTCTTCTTTAGTTTTTCCACTTTTACTGTCTTCACTGTAGCAGATATATGTATCTTCATTTTCGCCCATTCGATTCATGATCGCCAGTTCTGCCTCTCGGAAACTATCCGTGATTCCCATATAAGAACTATGTGTATTTCCCTGTCCGATCCTTATTCTGATATCAGGAAATACAGTTTTCAAATTAGATACATTAACTATCAAATGTTTTAGCTTTTTTCTGACTGGTTCAATCTCTTTATCCACTGTATTTAAAATACATACGATTCATCCTGATATACTGTAGACATATAAGTTTCGCAGTATATCTCCAATTTTTCTTTTACCATCTGATGAATTTTGTTCATTACAAATTCTTCACTGTCACCGGCAGATTTTGTCCGAATTTTTTTGAGAAAAAATGGCCTGACTCTGACTGCTGTAAAAAAAATCCTTTATGAAAATTTACAACCATACTGTTCATTCAACTGTTCCAAACTCATATCTGCTTTTAGCGGATTAGTTGCTGAGTTTTGGAGCGTTTCATAAGAAAATTCTCCCGTATATGTTCTCTGGATGCTTCAATGATAGATTCCATTTCGTTTCTGATTCTGGTACTCTTAATCAGAGATTCATGTGATTCTTTAATTTCAGTTAATGAGTTTTCCAGTTCTCTCTTTTTTAATGGTTTCAGCAGGTAGTCTTTTACCCCATACTTGATTGCCTGCTGTGCATATTCAAACTGACTGTAACCGCTGATTACTATGAAATTAATCTCCGGATTCACTTCTTTTGCCCTGCGTATCAGTTCAAGTCCATCATACACCGGCATACGTATATCTGTAATCACAATATCCGGTTTCTTTTCACAAATACTTTCATAAGCAGTTTTTCCATCATTTGCAAAACCAACAATATCCATTTCCAGGGCATCCCAATCTACAAGGTGCTGGATCAGCGACATACCTTTATTTCATCATCTGCTATTAATACCTTCAATCTTCTTCCTCCCTGTCTATTTCCGCATATATTAACATTAATTCTTCTGAAATTCTATTATAAACTATCTAGATTTTTTTGTATACCTATGAATTTTCTTTGTATTATTATTAAATTATCTGACATATTGTCTTTTTTCAGAATAAATATTTATTGCTTGCTTTTACAAAACTCCAAGAATATACTATGAACAGATAATGAATCTGTATTATTTTGCCACTCATTATCTTCTTATATTTTTCTGATAAACCATAAAGAATTTATAACTACACTCACAAATAATCTTATCAGAATCTTATGAAATTATTTTATAACAAAATAAAGAAAAGGATATCTACAATATGATTCAGGACATCGCACCACATACTTATCACAACGAATACAAACCTTCTGCCCCGGATAAGAACAGTTTTATCCTTGCCTACGAAAAAGGCAGTATTCTTCTTCCACATCAGGAACGGGAAGCAGATATTTATTTTCCACGTTTTCAGGATCTGGAGGAAAAAGTTTCAGATCTCTACAGCAAGTATATTTATCTGTTTTCTATCGATGATCAGCGTTTCTATCTGATCCCGGAATTGGATACCACCCTTCTTCCAGATTATGAATTCCAGGATATACGAAATCTTCGGACAGCCCGGCCACAGCATCTGGCATTTGCAGGAGTTACAGGACATCAGCTTTTCCAGTGGTACAGCAAGCGCCGGTTCTGCGGCTGCTGTGGAAAACCAATGCTGCACAGCCAAAAAGAACGTATGATGGAATGCCCTTCCTGCGGCAATCAGGAGTACCCTGTCCTGTGTCCTGCAGTAATCGTAGGAATCACAAACGGAGATAAAATCATTCTTTCCAAATATGAGGGCCGCAGATTTAAGCGTTACGCCCTTATCGCAGGCTTTGCAGAAATCGGAGAAACCATTGAAGAAACTGTTCACAGAGAAGTAATGGAGGAAGTTGGCCTTAAGGTAAAGAATCTCCGCTATTACAAAAGCCAGCCATGGTCCTTCAGCGGTACCCTGCTTTTCGGATTCTTCTGTGATGTGGACGGCGATGATACCCTGACCATTGACCATGAAGAGCTCTCCATGGCACAGTGGGTAGAACGTGACAAAATCCCGGATCAGGCAATAATATCAGCCTGACCAAGGAAATGATGATGCTCTTCCGTGATGGAAAAGAACCCAGATAAACAATATTCTATATCAGAAAAAGCTCATAGAATATTTTTTCCTATTATGCTAAAAGGATACATACACGGTAATGTTACTGTGCATGTATCCTTTTCGTTTCTCTGTAAAATTGCTTCACTATATTCTCAAAAATATTTCTGATTACTCTTCACGCCGCACTCCCGCTGCCAAATCCACGGCTTCTGCGGCTTCCATTACATTCCTGCTCAAATTCTTTCAGTTTCCGTCTTGCTTCCGGTGTCAGATTTGTCGGAACTTCAATCTGTACAGTTGCATATTCATCACCGTGTACAGACGGATTGTTCATGGCAACGATACCTTTACCTCTCAAACGTATCTTCGTTCCGGACTGAGTACCCGGTTTGATGTTACAGAGAACATCACCGTAAATGGTGTGAACCTTTGCTTCACCGCCAAATACTGCTGTTGTAAATGGGATATTTACAGTTGTGTACACATCTCTGCCTTCCCGTTTATATCCGGGTTTATCCTGAACGTTTACTTTCAGAAGCAGGTCACCGGCTTCACCTCCGCCGACTCCCGGATATCCTTTTCCTTTAAGTCTGATAGATTTACCGGATTCAATACCTGCCGGAATATTGACTTCGTAATTCTGGACGCCACCGTTGCTGCTCTGCAGGCGGATAACCTTCTTTCCACCGAAAGCAGCTTCATCAAAGCTGACAGTAACCTCTGCATGAAGATCCTCACCTTTACTGCTGTAAGAACCGCCAAAACCGCCAGTTCCATTGCTTCCGAATCCGCCAAAACCACTTCCGTGAAATCCACTGCCACCGAAACCGCTGCTTCCAAAACCACCGGATGATTTACTCTTCTTAAATCCACCACCAAAGATGTTCTTCAGGATATCATCCATATCTTCACCATTCTCAAAATGATATTCATGATAACCATTGCCATCACTGTACGAGCCATGGAAACCACCGCCAAATGGATTGCCCTGTGCTCCGCCAAAGCCACTGCCAAAAGGACTTCCCTGTGCGTTTCCATAATTACCGGCACCTTCTTCAAAAGCAGCGTGGCCAAACTGATCATACAGTTTACGTTTCTTCTCATCACTCAGAACATCATAGGCTTCATTTACTTCCTTAAAATGCTCTGCTGCCGAAGCATTTCCCTCATTACTGTCCGGATGATATTTCTTTGCCAGTTTTCTGTATGCTTTCTTAATCGTTGCTGCATCTGCGTTTTTGTTCACGCCAAGAACTTCATAGTAATCTCTTTTCAATATCATCACCTTCCCTCATAAACACATTCTAACGCAATCATTCCTGACTTCATATTTCTGCAATCCTCATTATGCAAACAACGGGAAGCCAAAAGATTTGACCTCCCGTTGCTGTAACTTAACATCTATTATCCTTCAATGGAGATGCTGTGCTTCTGTTCCACTGCTGGCTTTGCTTCTTTCTTCGGAACAAATAATGTCAGGATACCATGTTTGAATTCTGCTTTGATGTCGTCCTGATGTACTTCTTTACCTACATAGAAGCTACGACTGCAGGCACCTGCATAACGTTCTCTGCGGATATAACGTCCTGTCTCTTTTTCCTTCTCATCTTTATCCAGACCTTTCTCTGCACTGATGGTCAGATAACCATTTTCAAGTGCTGCATGAACTTCATCTTTCTTAAATCCTGGAAGATCTACAATCAGTTCGTATCCGTTATTCATTTCCTTGATATCAGTTTTCATTACATGATTTGCTTTATGTCCATAAAGTTTCTTCTCTGCATCCTTCATTGCTCTGTCATCATAATAGAATGGGAAATCTCCAAAAAAGTCATCAAATAAATTTTCTCCAAAAATACTAGGCATTAACATAAGTCATATCTCCTTTTCTAATATATTTTATATATGTCAAATCTGTTCGCCAGATTTACTTTCCAAATCTATCTTTACAGGTTTTTTTAACCTTTTATCTTCAATCTTTTAGTGTAAGCTTTTATTTTTATATCTGTTTTTAATCTCTGGCTGACCCTTAACGGGTCAGTCAGAATATTTATTCATCAGCCTTCAATGGCAATTGTTTTCTTCTGTTCTACTGCTGGTTTTGCTTCTTTCTTTGGTACAAATAATGTGAGGATACCATGTTTGAATTCTGCTTTAATGTCTTCTTTCTCAACTTCTTTACCTACATAGAAGCTACGGCTGCAGGCACCTGCGTAACGTTCCTTACGGATATAACGTCCTGTCTCTTTCTCCTGCTCATCTTTGTCCAGACCTTTCTCTGCACTGATAGTCAGATAACCATTCTCCAGGTCAGCCTTTACTTCATCTTTGGTAAATCCCGGAAGATCTACGACCAGTTCATAGCCTTTATCAGTTTCCTTGATATCGGTTTTCATTATATGGCTGGCTCTGCGTCCGTAAAGTTTCTTCTCTGTATCTTTCATTGCTCTGTCATCATAATAAAATGGAAATCTCCAAAAAAGTCATCAAATAAATTTTCTCCAAAAATACTAGGCATCAACATAAGTCATCTCTCCTTTTCTATACCGTTCATCTACATGTGATGGACTCTCAGTTATGCATCTTTACCTTGTTTCTTTGGAACTTAGGTTATCAGGAATCTCATAGAACTTATTTCTTTGTTCTCTTTTTGTTCCCCTTCCTTTGTTCTAGCTGTAATATAACACTTATTATTAGCACTGTCAAGAGGTGAGTGCTAATTTTTTGTGAAGAATTTGTGAACGCTACGAGCCATGCAAAATAGCAAAAATAACGCCCTGCAAGTTTACTTGCAAGGGCGTCTATTTTTGCTATTTTATAGGGCGACAGCGAGGGAATTTATTCCCTCGCTGTGCATGGCGTAACATTCTCTTTCGCACTCAATTTTCTTGATTTGACCACATTTTTATGACAAATTCTTGGAAAAAATATATTCGTCTGATTTTCTTACCACATTTTACGACAACGGCTTATGGTTTATACCACAGCAGGTACAGTTTCCGGCAGATTCATTTTAGACATCTCATTTTCCACGTGAGACTTCTCTGCAATATGATTGTAGACATTCATTGTAATCTGTGCATCTAAATGTTCTTCGCTCCGCTACGGTCGGTGCTAAACGGATGTCCACATTACTCTGTTTTGTTGTATACTATTCTGCTGTAATATTTATTCTACGATCTTACAGTTATCGTTCTTATGTAATACAAGCTCATACTGTGAGATTTGTGTCATTTTCGACTTATTATCCAGATACTTCACAGACACACTGACCTTGAGGTTATCGCCATCTTTGCTAAAGACAGGGTTTACCAGTTCTGAAAATACATAGTCGCCAGAAACAGGAGCAAGCACTCCGTCTTTGACATAATAGGCAAGTTCCTTTTCCGCAGCTGTCGGGTACAGCTTAAAGAATGTTTCCAAGAAAACGGTAGCGTCCTTGACTGTATCAGAGCTGACACGGACATCGGTTTCCTGTGCTTTCGGCTCATGCTTTGATTTCTGTACTGCTGGAGCAAGTGTCGGATTCTGGGTAATGGCCATTGCACCATCCTTATCCACATGAACGGTCACGCTGGCTGTCATTGGCATTAAGGCTGAACATACTCATTAGTTCTCCGAGCTTCATATAGATTCCGGCAAAACACATTATTCCCAGTCAGCTCAATCACCTTTGCATTTTCCAAAACTACTTCATCCAGTTTATCCTCAAATTCCTTATCTTCATCGTACCAGAAAATGATACGACGCTGATAAAACTCAGGCAGAAGTACAGCAAATCTGCGATTTAAATCTTGTATTATTTTGTCTGTATCCATGCTGCATTATCTTCCCTCTGTACTTTCAAATATATGGTACTTATCGCTACACCTGCATAAATTTCTTCTATAATCATGGTTCTCTTTCCTTCTTTATCCAAGATCTGGTTGTTGACAAAAAATAGCTTACCTCATATAATAAGTATAGGTTTATAGTGCATCCGTGATGGTGTCTGTTTACAGATGCTATGTTGCCTGTATTCCAGCTGTCCGGGGTCTCCGTGATGGTGTCTGCTTGCAGATGCTTGAATCACGGGGTCTTTTTTTGTCCATATTCCAGAAAATCATATATCCTAATCATTCTGTGAAGATTACTACGATTCGGACTATCTAAAGAACTTAAAATATTGTTGTTCTCTGTAAATATCGCTTGCAAAATACTTCGATACTGATTTACATCTATTTTTTCTTCTGGCATACACCCAAGCAAACGAATTGCCTTCATTAAATTATCTTTTTCTTGTGTCCATACTTCCCATGCTGTTCTTTCTCCAATTGCAGAACGATTACGTTTAATTGTTGATTCTGTGACAATTTCAGTATATGAATGTGGGGCTTTTTTCTTCTGCCAATTCGCTTTTCATATTAGATTTTGAAATATAATACCACACCGGCAATTTCCAGGAATTTTGTTTTGCAAGCTCTGGATAAACAAATTCTAATAATTGCTCGCATGAATATAACGAATCGTGTAAAATAATGTTTCTATACCATTGTTCAGAATTTACTGCTCTTGCTAAACCATATACACCGGTCGTTGTTAAACCAATCGAAAGTGCAAGCATATTTTCATCAATACGACCATCTTCCAATGAAATCCAGATTATATTCAACAAAAATAAATCTTTTTTGTAAAGTTTCTATTTTATCCAATGGCAAACATTCCACAACATCGCTAAGAATCGCCTGAATATCTGAATCTGAAATAGAGTAACCTATGAAAATAATCGGATATTCCATAAAAATCGTCATCAATTTTGCGGCAAGATATTTTCCTTTGTCATGAAATTTCTGATAATCCGCTTTGTTAATGACAATGGATTCTGGATTTTGTACAGAACCATGAATTTTATAGATTTCCGCAATTCCTTGCAACTGTGAAAATACTAGTATAATCCGTTTTAATTAGTTTTCTGTTTTGGCAGACTTTTTAGGACTGCGTTTTATAGGCTTAGGTGCACGTTTACAACTCAGTTCTTCCGATGCCGCCTTGGCATTGACAACTTCATACACAATCTGGTCAATATCCTCTGTAGCTAGGTCGATACTATCGAGATTATAAGACCCATGGTATGGAATAGGAATCTGATTAATCTCATCAAAGTATTTATAAATCCGCTCCGACAGTTCTTCCTTGCTAGCAACACGTATACCTTGAAGCATTTGCTTTGTGAGTTTGCTGAAAAAACCTTCTACCAAGTTAAGCCAGAAACCATGAGTTGGTGTGAATACAAACTCAAACCTTCCTAAATGGTTATTTAAATATCGCTGTGTTTCCTGCGATGTATGTGCCGAATGGTTGTCAAGGATGAGACGTATTTTATCACCTTCAGGATATTTTGCATCCAACCGTGTTAGGAACTCCACAAAATCTGAACTTTTGTGGGTATCACTCACCAGTGGGATTGCCTCTCCTGTAAGAAGATCTATCGCCGCCAGTAACGATATAGTACCATAGCGGATATACTCATAATCCCGCATATAGCTGCTGCCTTTCTCTGTATTACTAATCGGCGGCAGATCTGGAGTTGTGGAGCCGATTGCTTGTATTCCCGGTTTCTCGTCATAGGATAACGTATGGACAGGGGTTCCCTCAAAAGGTAGCAGATTCCCGTCTTTATCAAACTGCAGTGAAACCTGCTTATAAATTACAAGGACATTGTGCATCTTTGAATCGAAATCAGGATCCCTTTTTTCGCAGTAATATGTGACTTTAAAAGGACGGATTTTGGCATTGGCAAGAATTTTCCTGAGAGAAAATTCTGAAACATGTTCTAACCTTGGATGCCCTTCCTTCACAGCAATAGACTGTATAAAACGAGTAAAGCTGGCGGGATACCAAAATTCAGCAGAAAAACCGTAATCCAGCGGCTTCTGGCAGGCTTTATTGACCACCCATGTGATGTCATCATCGGATATTTCCTGCTTGCGACCTTTTCCTTTGCAATCGTTTAAAGCATTATCAATACCGCCAGCAAAATATTTCTGGAGACATAAGCGGACGGTAGGCACGGTTATATCAAGCTTGTCGGCAATGGCTTCATTGGTATAAGAATCACTTTTTTAATAACAAAATCTTTGCCCGGATATATTTTCTGGCTTCCGTTGTTGGACATCGAAGAAGACACTCTAAAGAGTTTTTTTTCATCCGTTGTAAGCTTCAGCACTTTTTACTGTATTTGGCATCGTATCATTCCCCTTTCATTATGGGAATAGTATACCATACTTCAAACATAAAGACAATTAAAATGGATTATACTAGTTCTTTAATAATTCATATTTAATAACATGGATTATTAATAGCAACGGTTTGTCCAGTATGGGATTTACCATATCTGGTTTTCCTATTTTCTGATGTCCGGAGATAGAAATTTCCTATGACCTGATTGTCCAAAATTGGACTATCCACCTTAGGCACTTCTCTTCTCCACTTAATCATTTTCTTCTCCTAATGGAACTTCCCGGATAATATATTCGGTATCGCCATAAAAGCCATACTCATTACGCAATCTATGACGTTCCACATATCCATGATGCTCTAATTCCTTAATTGCAGAACGAACAGAATCAATCCCATCTCTGCTCAATGTTGCCAGTCCTTGCATATTGTAATTCCAGTCATCTGGCAAACTTAACATCAGCGATAATAGACCTTTCGCTTTCAATGTCAGATTCTTATTCTTGAAATGGTGATTACTCATTACCGTAAAATTCTTAGTTCTCTCTACACGAAAAATCTGTGCCATGCTCCCCACTTCCTTTCCAGACAGAAAAAGACGCAAGCCATATTCTTATGACTCACGCCTTTCTGCATAACTTACTTTTCTATTCTTCTGTTTCCAATTCCAATCTCTGTAAAATATCTCTTACAATACCTGCATCTTCAATCAGATTAATTCCAAAACATTTTTTACCTGCATCCTTCAAAGACGCACCCACATGATATGCTTTCGTTTTATCAAGAATTAAAAAACGATCATGAAATGCTCTTGTGTACTTCACATCCAGTTTAGGATACTGTGCATTAAAGTTATCTACATCTGTTTGAGATAATTTTGTCCGTTGCTGTGTATAAACTGTCACCGCCACATTTTCTTTCTTCTTTGACAAAATATTTAATGTTCCTACATCCACATATCCATCTACCAGAACAATTTCCATTTCTGCTTTCTGAATCAGTCCTATCAATAAGCTGAATGCATCATATATCTGACCATCAAAAAATATCTTTTGATTAGACTCCTCATGATCTGATATGTACTCAAAAATCTGTTCCAGTTTTTCATCTGTCTTTTTCTGATATTCCAGTTGTTTTAGCTCAACGTTACTAATCCTTTCAAACAAAAGTGCATTGTTGCTATAGACCGTCGCATTTCTACAAATGCACGCATAATACCTATACTTACATTAATTGCCACCTCGCTATGCAATACACTTGCAAGCATGGATATTCCCTGCTCTGTAAATACATACGGTAATGTACGTCTGCCACCATAACCATTTTCTGTTCCACTGCCATTTGAGGTGCCAAATTGGCATTTCAAGTTTTCATATTCATCTTTTGTAAGCTGAAATCGAAAATCTTCTGGAAATCTGGCAATATTTCTTTTAACGGCTCTGTTTAACGCTCCCGTTTCTACCTGATAAAGCATTGCCAGATCACTATCCACCATGACTTGTTTGTTTCTTACTACATAAATCAGATTTTCAACGTCCGTGGCATGATTTCAACTATTTGTGTTTCCACTGGTTCCATTTCTCTTACTTTCTGATCCGCCATTCCATCTCCTCTATAACTATGCCAGACTGGCATTTCAAGTTACTTTACCGCACAATCATTTCTTATGAGTTCCCAAAATCCATGTTCCCATTTTACCCTATTTTTCTCATTCTGCCTACTGCTATTTTTCATACAATAATGAGTCGCAATCCACGACCTCATCACCTTCATTTAAACATAAATCAATTCCTTGAGAATAATCTCTTCTGCAATTGCTTTGTGTTGATTAGCAGCTCTTACCCAGCAATCTGATCTTTCTCTTTATCCGGCAATGGTTCTTTTTCTTCTAACTGTTTCAGTATTACCTCTTCCCGTTCTCTGGCTGCCTTGTCCACTTCCAGAAGATGCTCTCCAATGGTATCCTGTAAAAGCATCATCTGATAGGTTGAATTTCGATAGTTTTTCAGATAATCTCTGCGAAGAAAACCATACTTGCCAAGTTGCTCCATCTGCTCACCGGATTTATAGGTGAGATTCGGGATCAGATATCCATTTACATTTGTATACGTTAATTCCATTTTATTAGCACTCTCCATTTCTCATCATTTTTTGACCACAAATTTACGACATTTACGACAAATCTGACACTGTTTTACAATACCAGACAAAATGACTGATGCCCCGGAAAGCCTGTAAAACAGGCACTTCCGGGATACACAAGACAGGACAAAAATCGACTTCCATTATCAAGTGATGAGTGCTAATTAATTTGCATTGTTCAGTCTACAATCCCCAATAACCAGTCTCTGGCATTAATATGTCGAATTCCCTCATATTGTTCTTCTGGTTCTTCATCCATTGTTAAGATAATCTTTGGATAATGATCTCGTATCGCCTGTAATGGTCTTAATTCTCTCAAAAGTGTATTTTCATCCTGTACAGTCAGTGCCACCTGGAAATATACTGTTCCCTTTTTATTCTGTGCCACAAAATCCACTTCATATGAATTGATTTTTCCAACATACACATCATATCCTCGACGTAACAATTCCAGATAGACTATATTTTCCAGAACATGTCCTGCATCTGCCTGCCTCGATCCTAAAAGCATATACCTCATTCCAATATCAACTATATAATATTTTTCAAGAGTTTTTAAATATTGTTTTCCCTTTATATTATAACGTTTTGCCTGATATATAATATAACTCTCGCTAAAAGCCTCCAGATATTTTTCCACCGTTTTTGTATCAATTTTTCGCCCTTCTGAGGTCATCGTATCTGCAATTTTTTTGATGACAATGGATTTCCTATATTATCAAACACAAATCTTAAGACACTCTTAAGCATCATAGTATCTGTGATTTTTTTCCTGTTTATAATATCCTTTACAACAATCGTATTATAGATTCCTTCCAGATAATCTCTGATCTCATCTGGCTGATTTTTTAATTCCAGTGTAAACGGAAATGAACTATTCTGCAAATACTCAGCATATTTGATTCCTCTGTCATTCATACTGCCAGTACTCTCCATATATTCCTTAAAAGACAACGGCAACATTTCAATCTGAATATATCTTCCTGAAATCATAGTTGCAATCTCACTGGACAACATATATGCATTGGAACCAGTCACATAAATATCTATGTTTTTTTTAATATAAAGACTGTCCAGCACTTTCGGAAAATCTGTTACATTCTGAACTTCATCAAGGAAAATATATGTCATTTTTCCATCAATCAGACGTTTCTTTAAATATTTATATAATTTCCTGTAATCTGTCAGTTCTTCATAATCAAGATCTTCAAAATTAATAGAAATAATCTGTTCTTCCTCAATCCCATGCTCTTTTAAATAATTGCGATAAATTTCCAAAAGCAGCAAAAAAATCAATAGTTTTTGGATTGCAGCCCCAAAACTATTGATTTTATTTTATTGGAACAAAAGTTAACTTACTAGCTGCTTCTGATAATTTACTGATGGCAACAGATCTTGCAGATG
>ENA-OPZM01000281-OPZM01000281.1-human-gut-metagenome-genome-assembly--contig:-NODE-281-length-22416-cov-4.304365_pt1 | contig 22416 bp, 22 predicted proteins | sample MGYA00242478_ERZ504493 | MGnify/ENA primary metagenome ERZ504493 (study PRJEB26092, sample SAMD00036227) | human gut metagenome | host: Homo sapiens | study: EMG produced TPA metagenomics assembly of... | reverse complement strand
TCATCATCTTGGCAGCGTAGGTAGCGGAAGCCATGCCGCCCTCCTGGTCGGAGCCGCCGCGGCCGTAAATGATCTCTCGGTCTCGTAGCCTCGTAGGGATCGGCGTCCCAGTTCTCGATGTTGCCGATGCCGACGGTGTCGATGTGAGAGTCGATGGCGATGATCTTGTCGCCCTCGCCCATAAAGCCCATGACGTTGCCCAGGCCGTCGACCTTGACCTCGTCATAGCCAAGGCTCTCCATCTCGGCCTTAATGCAAGCGACAACCTCACCCTCCTCGCAGGACTCAGAGGGGTGGGAGATCATAGCGCGCAGGAAGCGAGTCATATCAGCACGGTGAGACTCGGCAGCGTTTTTAATTGCCTCAAAATCGAGTTCCTTAGTCATAACAGTTAACCTTTCTACAAGGGTTTACCTACAGGTAGATATTTCAGATAGATCACTTGTGCCAAGCAGCGTGAGGTCGAGCACCCCACAAGCAAGTAACCATAGGAGGTAACCATAGGAGGCGGACGGAGGACTTTGCTCCGTCGCGAGTTCCGCACGAGCCGGAGAGCACTTAATGTGCTCTCCGTGCGAGCAGGACTGTCCGAGCAGGGAGTGAAGTCCTCCGGCTGCCTCCGAACAGGTCAGACCTGCTAGCAGGTGGGGTACTCGCCCTCCCAGACGATGCGACGGTACTGATCCGGATCGGTGTCGCCCTCGGTGGAGAAGCAGAGCACAGAGCTCGTCTTGTCCAGGCCGATGAGCTCCTTGAGCTCGGCGTACTCGGGATCAAGCATGAGAGTCTCGACCAGGCCGGTGGTCACAGCGCCGGACTCGCCGGAGATGACGCGCGGGTCGCCCTTCTCGGGAGCACCCAGGGTGCGCATGCCGCGAGCGGTGACCCAGTCGGGGCAGGACACGAAGGCAGTGGTGTGGTTGCGCAGGATATCCCAGCCCAAGATGTTGGGCTCGCCGCAGCACAGGCCGGCCATGATGGAGGGCATGTCGCCGTCCACGATGCGCGGATCGCCGTCGCCGGCGGCAGCACCCTTGTACAGGCAGGCGGCCGGAGCGCACTCGACCACAACGAAGGTGGGCGGGTTATCGGGATACAGGTTGGTGAAGTAGCCCACCACGGCGCCCGCGAGCGAACCCACGCCAGCCTGGACAAACACGTGCGTCGGGCGGTTGATGGCCATCTCGCGCAGCTGCTCGGCAGCCTCGGAAGCATGGTGCCGTAGCCCTCCATGATCCAGGACGGGATCTTCTCGTAGCCCTCCCAGGCGGTGTCCTGAACGATGACGCCGCGCTCGCAGGCATCGGCCTCGGCGGCGGCCATGCGCACGCACTCGTCGTAGTTGACCTCTTCGATGGTCACTGTGGCGCCCTCGGCGGCGATGTTATCGAAGCGGGGCTTGGTGGAACCCTTGGGCATGTGCACGACGGCCTTCTGGCCCAGCTTGTTGGCAGCCCATGCCACACCGCGGCCATGGTTGCCGTCGGTGGCGGTAAAGAAGGTGGCCTGACCAAAGTCCTTGGCAAGCTGATCGGAGGTCAGGTAATCGAAGGTGCACTCGGCAACGTCCTTGCCGGTCTCGTCGGCAATGTAGTTGGCCATGGCAAACGAACCGCCCAGGACCTTAAAGGCGTTGAGGCCAAAGCGATAGCTCTCGTCCTTAACGCACAGGTTGGACAGGCCCAGGCGCGCGCCTGGCCGTCCAGGCGGGCAAGTGGAGTGACGGTGTACTGGGGGAACGACTGGTGGAAGGCACGGGCCTTCTTCACGTGGTCGAGGCTCATGATTCCCAAGTGCTTGTCATCGCTCTTGGGCATCGTGTTGCCCGCCCACTGGATCTTATCGGCCATACGGTGAACTCCTTAAGTCCTCTCTTGCCGGCCCCCGCATACGCGTTTCAGCCCATTCCCATTCATGCGCTGAACTTTTATGTGGATGCCAAACAAAAAGTTTGTTAGCACTGTTCTATCACACTTTTTGATTGGAAAACCTAACAAATTGTTTGTTGCCGTAATCGGTACCTTTTCGCCGCCGAACGGTCACATAGCGCAGCGATGCTTTCGTTATTTGCGAACAAGTGGGGTTTATGGCACAGTGAGCCCAAACTAATTTTTAGGAAGGCACCTATGACCCCCGCACAGATTGAGTTTTACAAGCGCCTTGCACACGGTCTGGCGCTCCAATTTGGTCCCAACTGCGAAATCGTCGTCCACGACCTGGAGACCGAGGACGTGGACCACTCCGTCGTAGTGATCGAAAACGGCCACGTCAGCGGGCGCAAACTGGGCGACGGCCCCAGCCATATCGTGTTTGAGTCCATGCACGAGGCACCACCGACGTACACGACCGCGAGCCGTACCTCACTAAAACCACCGATGGCAAGCTGCTCAAGTCCTCGACCATCTTTATCCGCAACGATGAGGGCAAACCCGTCGGCATTTTGGGCATCAACTTTGACATTACGCTCATGAAGGCTTTTGAGCGCTCGCTCGATGCCTTTACCGGCACCGGCGGCACGGGCTACACCGAGCCCGAGCCCATTACCAAAAACATCGGCGACCTGCTCGAAGACCTGCTGCGCGAGTGCGAACAGTTTGTGGGCAAGCCTGCAGCCCTTATGACCAAAGACGAGCGCATCCGCGCCATTGGCTACCTCGACCGTCGCGGTGCCTTCCTCATCTCCAAGTCGAGCGAACGCGCCTGCGAGTTCTTTGGCATCTCTAAGTACAGCTTCTATAGCTACCTCAACGAGGCAAAGGCGGCAGCAGGCGACAAGTAGGCACTCACCTGGATTGCCCCTCCCCTTTTGGGCGCGAGTTCTGGAAAGCATGAATCCAAGACCGAGCCGCTTGGAAAGTTCCATATAATCGATGTCATTAGCATTTCGAAAGGGTGGAACAGAATGGCGTTGAGCAAGGCATCATGCACCGGTCGCGGATTGATTCCGGCAATTGGTGGACATGTGCACCGCATGTTCGATGAGGGTGAAGACGACCTGTTTTCGCTGAGCCTTGACGACGTGATGGATGATCGCCCGTGGACCGCCGACGAACTCATGGGCGGTGGGGCTCGCCCGTCAAGCCCCAATCCCGCACTTGCGCCTAAGCCCGCATCTGCGCCGACTCCTACGCAGCCGCCTGTTTCGACGCCCGCGTCTACGCCCGCACCCACTTCGGCGCCCACGCCACTCCCTGCCCCGCAAGCGACCCGTCCGAGACGGCGGCATTTCTCGCTGCGGCGACGCGGAGCAAATCGGCCGACAGCACCGTTATGTACAGCGCCCAGCAGTTGCCCGTTCCTGCGGCACGCAAGTCTCCGGTCACAAGGCTCGATGAGCGTTGCCCATCAGGTTGCCTACGATTCCTGGGCTGCAGCCGATCTGGATGAGACCTCTACCGGCATGCCGGCGCTCGACGTTCCAGTTAACCCGCTTTTTGCCGCCAACACGAGCGCCGCGGACTATGAGGGCGGTGCGGCATATTCCGATTATTCCGATGGCTATGCTGGCACCGATCGCATCGAGACCGAGGATTATGGCAACGCATCGAGCGATTATCTCAACGACCCGTACGCTGCCACGCCTGCACCGGAATATGACCCGGAGGCCGCGTCCGCGCCGGCGTATACCAAAAGCACGGGGCGAAGAGCGCTTCGCCGATTATTACGCCGAGGAAAAGGCGCTGCGTTTCTCGGAATTTCCGCAGGCAGTCAAGGTTGCCTTTATCGCCATTGTCATTGCCCTGCTCGGCGTCATTGCGTTTGAGGGATTCCGGCTGTTCTCCGGCCCCACCCAAGCGGAGTCGGAGACCCAGCAAAAAGAGGACGATAACGAGTATCTGGACATCAACACCCTCAAGGGCGACCCCAACGACGAGGACGACGAGTAGCGAGGGCTGAAGGCGGCCGCAGGATCCCGCATCCAGCACCGGCTTCTAAGTGCTGTTTTGTCATCCAGCTACACTTTTCCGGATAATTTGCCTATCGAATTAGACACTTTTTTTCCGAAGTTTTAAGGTGCCCATTTCGACACTTTTCCGTACTTTTACACGGCTGATTTCGACACTTTTCCGAATGAAAGCCGAATAATCACTTGGGAAACCAACGCCATCCGCGCGTCATTTCGCGGATGCGTTGGTTTCTGTCCGTACACGTTGATAGACTTCCTCTTGCCTGCAAGGAGCGGGCGCGTTTTATCCAGAGTCGGGGTAGAGAGTTGGCTCCACGATCCCGACGCCAACCGGCCAAGAGGCACGGTGCCCTGCCAACATCGATGAAAGGAGTCCGTATGGACAATTTCTCCGTGCGCAGTGAGCGCAACTTCCACAATCTGGTCGTCAAACCGAATCACATGCATCTTCTGGACAAGCCGAACGGCTATGCCTCGGCCATGGTCAAGAGCAGCCTCTCCCACCAGATGCGCTTTACGGTACAGAAGCTCGAGGAAGAGCTCTGTGCTGCCGGCAATCCGCATGTGCTGCAGATCAAGCTGCTTGGAGACGATTCGCGCGAGCCGTCGAGTTGGAAGCTGTTTGCAGACGGCACATGCATCGCGAACGGTTCAGGAGAATTTGCCCGTGAATGCTTCTGCGAGGGCGCCGAGGTATTTCTGGACCTGTGCCGCGACGCCGTCGAGACTGCGAGCTGCGTCAGTGGAGCCAGAGGGAGTATGAGCTGTTGAGTGCCGCACGTGGAGTCACGATGGTTTAAATTGCTGGCGGTGGCACCATCGAACCCGCCGGCGGCACCGCCTCGCCAATAAGCGAAAAGGGAATCGCCCCATGCGAGTCCCAATAATACGTCCCAACCGCCGGACGTCTCCCGATCGCCCCCAAATCAGTCGGCAACTGACAAAATGGCATAGAACGTGAGGTAAAATGCGTAACGGATTCAATCATTGCCAAGGAGCGAGTCGATGGATCATTTTTCAATAAAGCACTCCAGTTCTTCAGCAAGAACTGGAAGAGAATCGTCACACCGCTTGGTACCCTTGCTGCGGGTTTCTTCTTCGGAAATAGCCTAGGAAAACGCGGCGCGGAGACAGAGATTTCGAAACTCCAAAAAGTAATCAGGAAGCACGAAGCCGAACTCATAGCGCTTGAGTCTATACAGAAGAAAAGTTTCAGAGATAAAAGAAAGATACGAGAACTCGAAACAAAAATTAGAAAGCTCGAGACGCAGAAGGACTCGCTTTCAAAACCGCCAAAGAACTAGATTGAGAGATCTCCCATGTTTAGGAAAAAGAAGGGCCCGCATAGGGAAATCGAAGAGATCCTCCTAGATCATGAGAATCGCATCGCCGCACTCGTGGCAAATGCTGCGCTTCTCGAAGAGACAAATGTGGAAGATAGCCTCACTCCCGAGGATGAAACTGGGGCTGAGGAATGCGCACCGTCACCCATTGTCGTTCCAACCTGGAATGAGATGGTGGCACGAGCGAACAAATTCGATTCAGAAGAGGATAACCTCGACAGCCTCCTGACACAGTCAGACTGTGACGAAATAGACAGCAAACTCGCCGCTCTGAATGAGGAATTCGCCGCACAGCATCGCCTTGACAAGTTTGACGTCGCATTGCAGTGATGTCGGAATCCTAGCTGCCGCAGTGGACATGTTCCTAGTCGGCGTTCCCGCTAGAACTCATGAACAGGGCTTACGAGCACAGCCCCTTGAGAACTACGTCCGCGACCAGTTTAAGAAATGGCTTCCCGAAGACGAAATGAAGAAGCTCTCCGCAACGCCCGCAGCAAAGGTACCGTATGACGCACAATATAATGCCGGCTTTACCGAAACGTGGGTTGAAGGACTATACCCTACGATGCACAGGCTCTACTCGCTAGGCCATGACCCGCTGCTGGGTTTTGTAGTGGGCGTGGGAGACATCCTCAACGGAACCATTACCACCGTCGACAAGACCGGCAACGTAGTAGTTCAACAAATTGGCAGATACACAGATCGCAAGGCATCGACCGTTGCCGAAGCCCTCATCAGCAGTTCATCCATCTCAAAACCGATGTGAACACCGCCATGGGTCTCCCGGCCCCCCTCATGGGACTGTTCAATATTATGCAGTTTGGCGAACTTGGGACGGAGAAGCAAACAGTTGCCGAGATTGTCCAAGGCATGTACTACGAAGCTACGACTTCGAACACTTCTGCGCACAGAGCATCCCCACCATGCTCGCCGAGATCGCGGTGCGAGTCTCATACTTCTCCAAACGAATCCATGAGGGCATAGCGTGAAGGAGTCCATCCCGTTCTCCAAGAACAGGGAGAAGCATCCCAAGCTCGCCACTATGCTGTTCCTGCACATTCAGTTGCCGCGGGTATCGATGCTGGCAGGATATACTTCTCGAAGAATCCAATGGAGCTCAGCTACCCTGAGATGGCCACCTTTGCCGTTTACGCCATGGAACAGCTGAAGTGGTCTTTGGTGAAGAAGCCCAATCTCAGACACAAGCACATCATGCAAGCACTTAATCTCGAGCTGCAGGAGCTTGCGAAATCATCCGAAGAAAGGCTTGAAAACATGAAGGGTTTTGAGTTCATCTTCGCTTAAAACTGAGAAGTTGAACCTTTCCGTTCCATTCATGCCGAAAGCCCTTCCAGCTCATCAGCCGCATAAGACCGATGCCCCTCGCAGTCTAGCCTTCTTCCTGGTACTACGCACACAAGATTGCAATGGTGCGGGCGAAACTTGAAATCACAACCGAACGTCCACGATAAGGGGGCGCTAAAGATGGTTCTTCAGCGCCCCCCAATACTTACGAGCGATATGTCGTCTTTACGTTGTAGAAGAAGTCAGGTTCCCAAATGGCTTCGAAGTGCTTCTCGGCACAATCGATTTTGCCTTGCTCGATCGGGCGCGTATGGATATCGTTGTTTCCGCCGCCCTTAGTCTCGGTAACAAAATACACGCGATGCTCGCCCTCGATCTCTTGCACGTAAGCCCAATCGGGGTTGTAGGCTCCTAACGGCGTGTCGATCTTAAAGCTGCTCGGCAGCTTGGCAAACACCTTGATCTCCTCGGCCTGATCAAGCTCAACGGCAAACGGCTTCTCAACCGACGACGAGTCGTAGACAACGTAGTTGTATAGACTCTTGTGGTGCGCGGACTCCCAAGCGTTCTGGCCAACATAGGCCTTAAGATCGCCAGGGTCCAAATCTTTCATCGTGTACCAATCTTCCTCGGGCAGCTTGGTGTACTTAATGCCCTTGGCAATTGCCACGGCCTTAACCTTGTTCACCTTAGAAGCCACCTGGGCTAGGAACAGCGCAGGATTGAGAGCAAACTCGTCATAGCGACCACAGCCCTCAAGAATGCGCTTGATGGTAGCACGGGTAAGACCGACGGCATCCTGCAGCTCCGCGATTGGATCGGGCAAGTCATACACTGCGCGACCTGCCGTTCGCACGAGCGCGGTCGAGCGCGCCTCGGCATTCACTCCAGCTGTGTCTACGGTCAGATCCGCACGCGTGCTCAGGATTTCAGGCGCCTTCACTTCAGGCATCTTGGCAATCTCCTCGCACGCGTCCTCGACCAGCTTATCGGAGTCCACATCGACCTCAAAGCGCGTGCGTTTGCGAATGCGCTCCCAAAGCTCCTGGAAAGCAGGGTCGGCAGTCACATCCTTGCAGAGCTTAACCTCAACCTCCTTGGCCTTGTCGCGAATCTGCAGCTTCTGAGCCTTCTTGAGGATAATGCGCTCCACCTCGGTCTTAACGTTTTCCAGACCATCGGGAACAGGGACACTACCCTGCTCGGCCGCCTGCTTGAGCTCGGGTGTAATCTTGCCCTTATCATGATGAGCCCTGGTCCTTAAACGAGTCGAAGACGGCCTTAGACTTCTGGAAGCCAAGAGCTCCTCGGTTCCGTCCTCGCGTTCCACCACGACATTCGAGAAAGACTCAGCGGTGAGAATGCCAAACTTGTAGCCATCCTCTTCAAACTCAGATTGCAAGTCATTGGCAAACGAATCATAGCTCTCGTTTGCGATGACGGTTAACACGTTCACGCCCTCGTCATAGCAGCGCTCGCCGTCCTGGTCCACACACAGGCGCAGACCACGACCGATCTTTTGGCGTTTGGTCAGTTTGTCCTTGGTTTCCACCAGCGTGCAAATCTGGAACACGTTGGGGTTATCCCAGCCCTCCTTAAGGGCGGAGTGGCTCCAGATAAACTGGATGCGCTTCTTTGCACGCGTCTCGTCGTCATCGCCGTCCGCAGGGAAGGAAAGTAGCGTCTCCTTATCACGCATGATGGTCTCGAAGGTCGAGATGTCAGCAGCTGAGGACGCTGCATCGGACGTATTCTTAAGATGCCCCTTGCCGTCCTGCGAGAAATAGCCCGAATGTACCGCAGTAGCATCCGTATCCAATTTCACGCCAGCTGCGGCATAGCGCTTGCGCCACTTGGGCGAATTCACCGCTGCGGCATATTCCTCCTCGAACATCTGCGCATACTCGCCGTTTCGCACCGGATCATACAGGCGGTACTTCTCAACCTTGTCGATAAAGAACAGCGAAAGTACCTTGATGCCGCGCGGGGCAAGCTCGAGCTGACGCTGCAGATGGTCCTCGATGGTGCTCTTGATTTGCGCGCGCTTGATAGCTTCCGCCGCAACATCACCAACAGCCTGACCAAGCTCGATGTGTTCGCCGTTCTGGAACTCGACCCATTCGTCGCCAGCAGCGGCGGAGATGTTGTTCACAATCCAGCCGGCCTCATAGTCGGCATTCTCGCCGCTCTTGTTAAACAGGTTGTCACCCGCCTTGGCGTTTACCTTTTTGCGCTTCTGAGAACCATCCTTCTGGCGCACATCAATTGTCAGCTTAGCCGTAATGGGAGAGGCGATCTTTGTAGACTCAAGCCGCACGTACGAGCCGTTCAGGTCCTCCTGCGAAAGCACAGAATCGACGGTGATACCCTTGACCAATCCACGTTGGAAGGCATCGACAGGTGTTAAGCGATAAACTTTGTTGTACGCCTCTTTGTGGGTTGCCGAGTAACGCAGCACAAACAGCGGATTCAAGCTTCGAATAGCCTTTTTGCGTTTAGCAGTAGAGTCAACGCTCTGCGGCTCATCAATGATGACGATAGGATTGCATGAGCTTACGAGCTCGCGCGGGCTTTGACCGCCAATGAGTCTTTCGCTCGGACGGTGGAACAGGTTACGCTTATCCCGACACCGGTGGGCCCGGCGATCTCATCGTCATCGAAGTCGTTATCTTTGTCGAAGGCACCGATAATAATGATCATCACTTGGATGGAGCTCGAGGTGGCAAAGCTGCCCACAGGCCCCATGTCTTTGGAGTCATAGACGAAGCAGTCGAGCGGCGTCTTGTCATAGAGTATGTCGAAGTGCTTCTTGGTGCTCTCGAAGCTCTTCTTAACGCCCTCGCGAATGGCGACACTTGGCACCACGATAATGAACTTGGTCAGCCCATAGCGACGATTGAGCTCGTAGATAGTGCGAATATAGACATAGGTCTTGCCCGTACCGGTTTCCATTTCGACGGTAAAATCGCGCAGATGCCCGTCGGTAGCAACGCTCGATGGAGCAAGTGCGTTGCCTTCTTGGATCGAATGCAGGTTGCGCTCCAGCTGAGAAGCAGAGAGACGAAGCCCGTTGGCATGGCCCACCTGGACGACCTGACCCTCATAGAGGCCGGTGCCCATCTCTGCGACAAAGTCGGAATCCATGAATTCCTGGCCTCGAAACAGGTCACAGACAGCATCGATGGCCTCGGTCTGGTGCTCCTGATCAGCGGAATATTTAATTTCCAAAGCCATGCGTTACACCGTCCTCAGCTGTACCTCGTAGCCAGCCCGCTCCTCCACGCGCCTAAACGCTTGGACAGCATTAAGCTTGAGCGTATCAGTAAGGATCGAGTCGCGCATAAGCACACGACGTGGCTCCATGTCGGCGATAGCATCGAGCGCTTCCATGGTCAGGCCGTCCGCCAGACAGCACACGAGCTCGCCGCAGGCGACGGAATATACGGGGGTAGCCGGCGACTTCTTCCTTCTCGACAGGAAGCGTGAGCTCGAGTCCCCATTTGAGCATCATCTCAAAGACGATATCCATATCGGAGCGGTCAGGCTTGACAACGTCAAGGACGAGCTGCCCGGGCTGGGGCCTATCGATGCCAGAATGGTCAAGCGAAAACACGCGGAAACCGATGTCAGGCAGCTTCTTGGGACCCTCGTCAAGTTTAAGCTGAACGTTGGCGTCTTCAATCTCGGCCTTGATCTTATCGCCTGCACGACGAATGCGCTCTTCGCCGATTTCACAGAGAGACCCAAATGCATCGTTTGGTTCAGGGAGCTGCACGAGTATTGCTCTAAGCTGAACAGAGTTTTTAAAGGCATAGCCATTGCAGCAGCGGCAGTCGTGGCAGAACCGCTGAAAAAAACCATGACAATGTCATCCTCATTTAGTGTGACTAATTCTAAGCACTTAGATAGAAGGGAGACAGGTTTCGGGAAATCAAAGGCGGAACCGAGATTTATTTTGTCAAGATCCTTTTTTGCATTGTCATTCGAATAGCTATTGTTCACCAATTCAAGAGAGCTCATCTTTGTCGAACGATCGATAGTATCGACGAAATAGTTGCCCTTTGAATCCTTGTTTATTGTTGCATTGCGATAGGTCTTCGTATAAATGCGTTTCCTATCTCGACCCTTTTTAATTTCAACAAAACCATGTTCGTAGCCGAATTTAAACTTGGCAAGACTCCAGCGCCAAACCCAGTCCTTAGGAGCATGTTTTCCTTCATGCCGATCATCATGGCCCTGTTTTGTCCCGCCAGGGTAATACGTTTCGCCATCAACATCAATGGGGAAATCCATTGCGGGGTTATACCAAAGCGAATCGTAGTCGAGAGTCTGGTTCAGCTTGTACGGACCTCTTTCCCCAACATAATCGTCAGCGGCGATATAAGAGTCGTCTTCAACTTCAAAGCCATTTAGCTGCAAGGCAGACGCATCTCGCGCATAAACGAAGACGCAATCATGGTTAAGTGCAATTGTGGCGCTATGGTCTTTACCGGACTTCTTCGTCACTCGCGGCAAAGATGCGACATAGTTATCTTCTCCAAATACTTCATCGCAAAGAAAACGCAGATTTTTCTCTTCATGGTTATCAATGCTGATAAAGATAACTCCATCATTGCGTAGAAGCTCCCTCGCGAGTCTCAGCCTGGGATACATCATCGAGCACCAATCACTATGGTAACGACCGCTCGTATCGGCGTTGGACTGGTTGGCTAGCCCTGCCTGCTCCTTGTAGTTCTCGATGGTGTCGCCAAACTTATCCTTGTAGACAAAGTCGTGGCCCGTGTTATAGGGGGGATCGATATAGATCATCTTGACCTTGCCGTGATAGCCGCTCTGCAGCAGTTTCAGCACCTCAAGATTATCGCCTTCGATATAGATGTTGTCGGAGTCAAAGCTGCCGTCCTCGCCATCGCGGCCACGGCTCTTCTCAACGCAAGGGCGCAACGTGGCAGTGCTCGGCGTCTGCGACTGACGAATGGCGTCCATCTTGCCAGGCCAGGTAAAGGCGTAGCGCTCCTGGCCCTCGTCGACCTCGTCACCAAGCTCCAAGCGCAGCTTATCAAAGTCGATACCGCTCTCGGTGAATACCTCGGGCATCAACTCTTTGAGCTGCGCCAGATAGTCTTCCACGAGGTCTTCGGACTCGAGGTTCATCTTCTCGATCTCAGCCATTGCAGATCTCCTTTATCTCGTCGGTCGTCTGACCGAGCTCCTTTTCCAGCTTTTTGAGTTCCATGCGCAGGTGCGCAGATTCATTCAGGGTCAATTCCCGATCACGCGCCGTCGCTTGGTGTCCTCAACTTGCGAGGCGAGCGCATCTCTCCGCGCCACCAATCCTTCCAGACGCCCATAATCCCGTTCCGTACACGCTGGAAAGAATCCCAGCGACGGAACCGCGCGCGAAAGTCGCACTGCCCAGGCAATGCTGCGCAGATAGGTCAGAAGGTTCGCCTGCGGCAATCGCTCAAACGCGAGTGCATCCAAAAACGGCGCATACCGTGTGTCACCAGGATCGAATGCCCCCGTTGACTCAACGTCGTCAATCACCATGGCACCCTGCTCAGCAAAGCTCTTACGCGTCGTTGCCAGCGAAATGCAAGCCTCGTCCTCGCCGCCAAACAGAATCACCGTCGGATTGGGGAAACACTTGTGGACGAGCCTTGCCACCTCGCATAAGCCGCCCCACGAGACAATTCGCACCGCAGGATAAGTACACTCTGAATATCGTGCTCATCATCCTGAACGGGTGCGATGCGCGTCGTGGACTTTTGCACGGTGGCAAAGTGCATAAGCGCAGCTACGCGATCGAGCACTTTCTGCTCGGTCTTTGTAAGCTGAGCTTGGCGCGTGAGCACCGTCTTGGGTATGCGTCTATCGCCCGCCAGAGCGGCATCGGGCAAACAGAACACGTCGTTCCAGTCAAAACCTCTCATCGCAACACCGCAAAACTGATCAGCGAGTAATCGTCGAAGCCAAGGCTCGTACCCGTTCCCACTTCACCCAGCGAGAACAGGTTCTCAATGCCCTTGTCCTGCTGCACGCCGCTAATGGTGGCAACCACTTTGTCCAAGAGCTCGGTATAAGCGCCCATACGCTCGCCGTCGCGTGTCTCGCGGTTAAAGTCGCGACATAGCTCCGCAATTGGCTCGGATTCGCCCGCACAACAGGCGCGCATCATATCGAGCGCATGCTTGGGCTGTGTATGCTTGGTCATCACATCGCCGTCAGCCGATACGTACACCACGTAATACGGGAAGGTAGCATTCGTGTCCCTGGGGTTCGCATTCTCATCGTTTTGCGCCAAACAGAACACCACGCCCGGCGCGACGGAATCACGCAGTTCATCGGGAATGCGCGCCACCGCATGCATACCAGCCGGCGAATTTTCTAAAAGACCCGGGTGTTCCTTTTCATAGCGCTGCAATTCAACACGAAAATCATCAAAGGCGAAGTCGGTGATCGAGATGCCGCCTGAAATATCCTCCAGGTCCAGCACCTCGCTCTTGAGCTGCTGAAGTTGCTGGCGACGATACTTGAGGTCGTTCATCTCGCCCGTTGCTTTGGACTCCAGCACGTTCTCCTCGCCGGTGGCAGAAGCGTCAAGCAGGGCCATACGGCCCTTCACGCGGCTTTCGAGTTGAATGTACTCATCGAGTGCGATGTCGGGCCAAAAGTCCACCAACTGAATTTGCGTGTTGATGGAGCCCAAACGGTCGATACGACCAAAGCGCTGGATAATGCGCACCGGATTCCAGTGAATGTCATAGTTGACGAGACAGTCGCAGTCCTGAAGATTTTGGCCCTCGGAGATGCAGTCCGTGGCAAAGACAACATCGATTTCGCCTGCAGCGAGAGACGCCTCGGGCAGCTCCTTGGAGCGCGGACTAAAGTACGCCAGGATGTTCTCGAAGGTGGTGCGGCGCAACTTAAGCGAGTAAGTGCGATTTGCACTTCCGGCAACCTCGGCACACTCAAGGCCGAGCTCGTTCTTAAGGCGGGGCGCCAGCTGCTCAAATAGATAGTCCGCCGTGTCCGCAAACGCCGTGAATACGAGCACTTTGCGGTTGCCGGGGTTGTAGGGGTTATTGACCTTATCGACTATGAACTTGTAGAGCTCATCCAACTTGGCATCACGCTCGGGTGTTACGGCATTGGCGTAGTCGAGCAGACGGTGCAGCACGGTGATGTCAAAGTCTAAATCGCTGCCCAGACGCAAGGCATCAACATCGCGCAGGTCAACGCGAACCTTTCCACCGCACTCGATTTCCTCGGCGTCATCGTCATCCATGCCATCCTCGATGCCCGCCGCATCATAGCTGCCCGCTCCCATGGCCGCAGGGTCATTGAGCTGTGCGCGGAGCTCCTCGCATCCCGCCAGGATGCGCGAGAGCGTAATTCGGAAACTGTTAACCGAAGATTCCATTCGCTTGAGCACGTTTACGCGCATAAGGTTGGCAACAGCACCCGTACGGTGAACCTGGCTCTCAAAGTCCTTGCCCCAGGTGTCGCCGTAACGATCCTCGTACTTACGACGCTTATCGCTGCGTACATAAGAAAGCAGCTGATACTGCGCAAACGTGAGCTGAGCGATCATGTCATTGAGCTCAGCGATAGGCGGAAGCTCCCCCGCAAATCGATTGGCGTGGTAATAGAGAGGGGCTTGCGACGCTGTGGGAACGTACCCGAAGCGGCGCCATAGTACTTAGAGATATGCTTGCGGCTGCGCGCGATGGTAAGCACGTCGAGCAGCTTAAAGTAATCGGCGTTGACGGCGTTGACGAAGCTCTCGGTGGTGCGCTCGGCATCGTCGAGCTTGCTCCACTCGTTGAAGCGCGTTTGTGCGGTACGGCATACCTGAGTAATCGACTCAATGCCGTCAGTATCCGCCAGATACGCATCATCGCCCTCGGTGATGAGCTCAATCTGGTTGCGGAGGTCCAGCAGACGATTGTTCACAGGCGTAGCCGAGAGCATCAGCACCTTGGTGCGCCGTCCACTCTTAATTACGTCCTCGATAAGTCGCGTGTAGCGGTCTTTTTTTCTCGGAATCCGTGCTCTTGTTACGGAAGTTGTGACTCTCATCGATCACCAACAGATCGTAGTGGCCCCAGCGAAGGTGTTCCAGGTCCACATCACCGCTCGTGCCCGTATAACGGGACAGATCGGTGTGATTGAGCACAGTGTAATTAAGACGATCATCCGCCAACGGGTTGCGGTCATCGTTATCTTGCGTCCACAGCGTCCAGTTATCGCGCAAGCGTTTAGGTGCCAGGACCAAAATGCGGTCGTTGCGCTCCTGGTAATACTTAATAACAGCGAGCGCCTCGTAAGTCTTACCCAGACCGACGCTATCGGCGATGATGCAACCCTTGTACTTCTCGAGCTTACGGATGGCGCCCACCACGGCGTCCTTTTGGAAGTCGTAGAGCTTGTTCCAGACAACGGACTCCTCAAACTTGAGGCCGGGCCTCAAGTCGTTATCTTCGTCGGAAAGGTAATCGCGGAATAAGTGGTAAAGCGTGAGAAAATAGACAAACTCGGGCGGATTCTCGCGGTAGAGCGTGCCCACCTGGGCCGCCACCTCATCGGTAACATCGGCGACCATCGCAGGCTTATCCCAGACGGACTCAAACATCGCCTTTAGGCCGGCAGCTTCCGTCGCGCCCTCGTAGTGGCTTACGCCCATTACGGTGTTGGGGCGGCGCTCGTAACCGAGTCCTTCCTGGGTAAAGTCAGCGGCGGCACCCATGAAAGCATGGTCGTCGCCATTGGGGTTCTCGACTATATAGGTACCTCCGGGCTGAATTGCCCCGTTCATCTTGGCAGATTGAAACTCGCACTTAGCGCGCACCCATTCGGCGCATTCACGGGCAATGGCGCGTTGATTGAGATTGTTGCGCAGCGTGAGCTCGAGACCCAAGCCGCCCACGCCACGCTCGCGCGAGCATTGCGATATGGCAAACTGACGTGGGTCTTTGTCGGAAGCCATGCGCTTAACGAACGTGGGCTCGCTAAAGAGAAAGCGCACTGAGTCAACTTTCTCCAGCTCTTCTTTGAGCTCGGAGAAAGCAAAGACCGTAAAGTAACTGCTAATGATTGAAAGCTTGGCGCCCTCATCGATGGATTTAGCGAGCGCGTCTCCCAGACGATTGCGTCCGACGTTATCGAGAAACTCCATCAGCACACCGTCCTTAAGACGGCGTGCCAAGCTATTTCATTATTGACCGAGAGGGAACGCCCGCTTCGAAGCGCCCCCCCCCGAAGTTTATCCGCAGGTATATCCACGAAGTACACTCCAGGTTTATTTGCTATCGTCTCAGGACGCAGAGGCCCCTTGCTAAAACTTTATCCATTTTCCCCTAACTATAGAGAAGCGTCGGGACAATTTCGGCAAGCGGGTTATCTTTACGACCTCAATAATTTGTTGCGCAATTAATAGGCACCGTTCATGTACTTCGTGGATGCCCCCATATAAGCCCAAATAAGCGTCCCAAATGAGCGCTGTACCACGTATCTGCTCCGATTTGCTCAGACCTGTCACTCGCAACACCCAGTTCCTAATAAGCTAGCACAAGTTAAGCAAATACATTCGAGACGCCGATTCGGCTGATTGAATAGGGCAACCCACAAAAAGCAAAACCATAAGCAAAGTGGAAAAGGCTGCAGCCATCAAGCATGTCGTGCTCCTACAGATAGGCCGCAACATCCCAAGCGGTGATAATCCCAAGAACCTTCTCGCTGGGCTTACCGCTATGCGTGATAAACACCATGCCAATGCGGTCAGCACGGCGCATCGCCACCGCGAACATCTCCGCAACCTCTGTGAGCGTTATCGTACGTGGCACGAACCTAAACGATTCAGAGACATGAGCGTCCACTGGGAGCAGCTCGGCAAGCGAAGAGAATGTCGTCTCGTCGTCAATGCAGACAATCTCCTCTCCGTACAGGTACGAGAGCAGCGTGTTCTCGCTGAACACACCGCGGACGATGCCATCCTCCAGGATAGGTACGTGGGTGTAGCATTTTTCCGCCATCTCGCGCAGAACAGGCCTCACGCGATTCTCCGCAGTGGCCGAGAGCACACTCTGCATAGGCACGGCGTGGTCGATTGCTTTGGGAGGATTCTCGACTGCAGCAAACGTATTGCGCAGGAGTGTCAGCATCGAGTCGCTCGGCTCAACGGCGTAGTCACCATCGACGCTCTCCTGGTGCGCGAGCAGGTTGCGAACTTCCGCGCAATATTTGAGAGCCCCGGCAACGTTCTTGAATGCCCTGCCGGGGTTTCTGCCAAGCCAAGCCACAGGACCGTGTTTTTCCGGCACGTCATAATGCTCGCGGATGCACCCCTCAAGCCTTCTATAGAGATCAAGGAACTCGCTCGCATTGTCACTTTTGCCCATACCGAAACCTCCTGCAAAAATAGCTTCGGGACGCATTCGCACAGCTAAACAAGCGCAATTATACGTGTGATATCAAACATCCTACATTCGGCCTCGACAAGCGGCATCGAACGCAGGCTTACCGGCATGGGTGCACGCGGGAAAGCCCATACGGCTGACGTACCTCGACCGTCAATCGACCTCGTACTACCGCTAATCCGTTCCGTCCCAGCAGGTCACACAACGGTGAGATAATGCCCGCGACTATTAACGTAAGCAAGGAGCGCGCTATGGCAGACAACGAGACCAAACCCTCGGCGGACGACGGCCGAGAGGAGCTCGTGGCAAAACAGCTCGCATCCACCAAAATCCACCTCGCGCTCACTCAGGAGCGGGCAGACGTCTCCGGCGCCATCAAGCTCCCGCTCGAACGAGTCCCCCAGCTCGGCATAGCGCTCGCCTCACTCCCCTCGACGTTCCGCACCGTCACTAACACGGTGAGCGTACCCACGTTGCTCCAGGCGACTGACAAATTTGGCAACCCGCTTGACCCGTCGAAACTCAACTCGTTCAAGGACGGCAGCGGTCTCACAGGGGGCTACCGCGACGCAGTCAAGGGCTTTGGACAGGCGCGCTTCCACGTAGTCGAGGGCGACATCGCCACGAGCGTCACTCAAGTGCCTTACGACCCGACGTCGTTGTTCATGGCAGCCGCAATCGCGCAGATAAACCAAAAGCTCGACTCCATCCAGGAGTCCGTCGACGAGATGTTCGAGTACATGCGTCAGCGCGACAAGGCCAACATGCGTGGCAACCTCAAGACGCTCGCAGACATCCTCAACGGTTACGGCCTCAACTACGGCAACGCACCTACATGGCAAACGCCATATGAAGGTGCTCGACATCAAACAGTCGTCCGCGCAGGACATGGAACTCTTCCGCTCGCAGGCGCAAGCGGATCTGAAAAAGAAAGGGTTCATCGAGGTGCGAGACGGCTTGGGCAGACGCCTCGACAAGGTGCTCGACTACCTCAAAGACTGCCAGCTCGCCACCTACATCCACGCGTTCTCACTGTTCCTCGAACCCATGCTCGCCCAGAACTTCGAGCCCGCAAAGCTCGCGGACGCCACCGCGAAGATCGAGGCCGATTCGATTGCGTATCGCGAGCTCTACACCGAGTGTTACGACGCCCTCGAGGCGGGAACTGCCGACACCGTCGATGCGGCACTGCTGGGCGGCATCGCGTCCGCGGGCAAATTGCTCGGTCACGCCATCGCAAAGACCCCCGTGGGCGAACATACGCTCATCGACGAGGCACTCGAGGGTGCAGGAGAGGACATCGGCAGGTTCAACGACAGGCAATCCGAGAAACTCCTCGAAAAGCTCCATCGGGCAAAGACGCCTGACGTCGCACCGTTCAAGCAGAGCGTAATGGAAGTAGACACCCTCTACAACCGCCCCACGCAGATCGCCGTGGACGCCGAGAACGTCTACATCCTGCCTGCCAAGCGGCAGGAAGAGTAGCGATACGCGACAGGCCACGCGCCATGCAGACGGCCAACGCCGCCTATCTCCCCTCCGCCTTCAACTTCAGCAACAGATCGCTCAGCTCGGGGCACTTGCTGGAAAGGCGTGTCTCCGCTCGCTCGCCCATCCCCCACCGCTGGCGGATCTCCTGGGCGCGCGGGCTCACGCGGTAGTCCCCCTCCATCATCTGCTTGAGCAGCTTGGCGGTCACGCGCGCATCGGCTAGGGCACTGTGGGCGTGACCCGTCGACTCGTCGAACTCGATGCCAAACCACGTTGCCGCGTCGCCCAACGAGACGCGCCCGTGGCTGCCCACGTCCATAATCGAAGTGTAAAACGCCTGCAGGTCGGCCCAGTCCGTAGGAAATGCGGCAAGGTCGATGCGCTTTGCCTGGCACTCGGTCAAAAGCTGTCGACGGTCCGTCCCGCTCCAGCAAACCACCTGAGCGGAGTAGCGACCGATCCAATCGTTGAGCCTTTTGATCACCACATAGAGCGGATCGGCCATCGCGGTGTCCACGGCCGATATCCCCGTAAGCTCGCGGACGGGAAACGCAACGCCTTCGGTAAACTCCGTCTGCACAAACTGCGAGAACTCGCCCATAACGTTGCCGTGGTAATCGAGCTTGACAGCGCCGACCTCGATGATCTCATTGTGCAGTCCACGGCGCTGGCGCTGCTTTGGCACCGGCGCAAACTCAAAGTCCAGCACGATCTGGCGCGCAAAGTTCGTCGTATCGATAGCCGAGATGCACGGCGTCTTTTTAGCTGGCACGGTTAGGGCCTTTCTCCGTTGCCTGCCGCTTGGTTACATAAGCGGCTACATTGCCGTAAGGATAGCGCCCGTGCGGACACAAAAGCGGGGTGCAATGCCATGCACCAGGCACGCGCCACACAGACGGACCCAAGGGATCCCGCCCGCTCTATTCAAATGCATGTGATAAAAATTGAGGCCCGGTGACTTGAATCAGCGGTCATCCCGGGCCCATCAGAGCTCACAGAGCTCTTGGTTGCTTTGGCCTCGCTTTTCACAGCGTTTGTTGGGCTTTCCGAGGCACTCAAGCAGCGTTCGAAGCATAACAAGTCGCTGCCATTAAGACACTGACCTCTTGACCAAGCAACGGCGCTGCCCAGCTCTTCACTACTTGGGCTGCCGTCGACTTTATTCTACCCGCCCAATTAAACTGAGACAAGCATCGGTAAATGGACTATACCGATATCGCAGGCCCCGAATTCTGAGGCGCGCTTTTCACTCGAAGACTCAGCCGGAAACGGCATCCCGTTCTGAGCGTCGAATCCGGGACGCATTTTCCGTCTGCAGTCCCGCTGGGGAAAGTTCATCCCACTCTGAGAGCTCGTTCCGGGATGCAATTTCCGTTTGAGGGCCGATTCGGAAACGGCCTCCCACTCTGGAGCCGAATTCTGGGACGCAGTTTCCGGTTGAAATCCGATCAACCGCTCACATCACACGTCCTCAAACGCGCAATCCAGAGCTGCAAAATAGCAGATAAACAACCATTTTTCTAAAAAGTACACGTCCTGAAACTTACCCAGTCTTCATAACTCGCTACCGTTCACGGTCGCCGATTACCGCCCACCGATTCGGATGTAAAAATGTCGCCGAAAACAGGCCATCTACCTGCATGGTTAGATTTTGGTCAGCTTTTGGTCAGTTGAGCGGCAAGTTCCGGCTGATACGTTTTTGCTACCCAAAAGGAGGCGGTAGCTCATGACCCATTGCAATGACCAACTCATCGACCAACTGCTCACTCAGGCCGAGCAGGAGGGACGATGCCTTATTCCCCCGAGCACGGCGATCCGAAAAGCGCTCCTTCGACGCATGGGCGTCACGGTCGCCTCGCCCATGCCGGGGTTGTTTGCGCGAAAAATGCGCTGGGACGAACTCAACCGAGCGCAACGCCATTGCGAGATTATCCGCGCCCTTGCAATCATCCACCCGATTGGACGTTCTGCTCGTTTTCGGCAGCATGCCTCCTGGGACTCGAAGTCTCGTGGCGGCACCTGAACGTCGCACACGTCTGCAGCTCGACAAAACCATCGGCTCGCCCGGGCGCGCATATTCAGCGGCATCAGATCGAGCCGGCCGGAGCAATCCGTCTATCCAGCGCATCGGTAACGCCGCCCATCAAAACGGTAACGGATTGCCTGCTGCAGACCGGTTTTGCCGATGGCATGCCCATTGCCGATTCGGCGATCTCAAAGCTTGGCCTAACGCGAGAGCAGCTGATGGGAGCAGTCGAAAAACGAGCGGGCGCTCGCAACGGTCGCGCGGTGCGCACGGCCCTCACCACGCTCCAATATGCTGACGCGCGCGCCGAGAGCGGCGGGGAATCGGTCGCCCGCGCTGTCATGATCGAGACCGGCTTTGCACCCGACCAACTTCAATACGAGCTAACGGATCCCTTCGATTCGACCGAAAGCATGCGAACGGATTTTGCCTGGGAGCGTCAAGCCAGGGAGCTCACGCTGGGCGAACTCGATGGGCTCATCAAATATACCGACCAGACCATGCTGGCCGGACGCACCACCGCCGAGGCGCTCGTTGCCGAACGACAGCGCGAGGCGCATCTATCGCTTTACGGTCATCCCTTGCTGCGCTTTACCATGAACGAAGTCCGTTCGGCAGGCATGTTCGCGAAAAAGCTGCAGACGGCAGGCATCCGGCAGACCGCGCTGCGACATGGCTCAACGACGTGGAGCTGTAGGGACTGCTGAGCTTATGCCCGTCTGCCTGCCAAACCGGGACACACTTTCCGGTTGGCAGCACCCGCGGAAACCATGTCCCAGACTGAGTGCTCAAAACGGGATACGCTTTCCAGATGGCGTGCCTAGCGGAAACCGTGTCCCGGAATCAAGGCCTAGAACGGGACACGCTTTCCGGTTGAACGCCCAGCGGAAACTACATCCCGGAATAGACGCTCAAACTGGGCCGCAGTTTCCAAGTGAACGACAGCCGGAAAGCGCATCCCGGAATAGGCGCTCAAAATGGGATGCGCTTTTCCGACGAAGCTCCTTGCGGAAAGCGTGTCCCAGAATGAAGACTCGGAATGGGATGCAATTTCCGCCTGAAGGCGATTCGGAAAGCGCATCCCATTCTGAGCATCGATTCCGGGTCGCAGTTTCCGGTTGAGGGCCGTTCCGGAAAGTGTGTCCCATTCCAGGCGCGGATTCCGGGACACAGTTTCCGCATGCGGCCCCGTTGGGAAAGTTCATCCCATTCCGAGGCTGGATTCCGGGACGCAGTTTCCGCTCCAAGCAAAAGGCCCCGGCTCACGATGGAGCTGGGGCCAAAGGCGCAGCTTATACAGTTGATGGCAAGCGCAGACGGCAGTCAGCAATGGCCGTCCGCGCTCTACTCTACCCGCGGTGACGGGCGCGGCTGTAGGGCGTATCCACCATGGGCAGATCCGGACGCAGCTTGCGTCGAATGCGCGATAGGCGTTCTGCACGGCGGGCGCGTGGGGATCGTTGCGATCTCGCCGATGCCCTTGCCGCCGTATGCCACGGGCAGCAGCTCGTCCTTCTCCACGTAGATGGCGTGGATATCCGGAATCTCGGGCGCACGGAACAGCCCGAGCGTGCCGTACCTCGCCTGGGGTACGCAGTCCTTAAGCGGCCAGTCCTCGGTAAGCGCATAGCCCATACCCATGAGCACGCCGCCTTCGATCTGACCCTGGATGGAGATGGGGTTGACCACCTTGCCGGAATCGTGCGCGGCATAGATCTCGCTCACGCGACCGTCGTCATCCAAAATGACACATGCGTGGCAAAACCGTAGCAGATGTGGCTCTTGGGGTTGGGAACGTCGCGCCCAGCTTGTCGGTCGGCTCCAGGTACACGTAGCCAAACTCGCATCCCTCGAGCGCCTTGATGGCGGTCGCGGATCCTGAGGATGCATACCCTGGCCGGCGACGAGCTCCTGTGTGCGCAGCTG
>ENA-OPZM01000280-OPZM01000280.1-human-gut-metagenome-genome-assembly--contig:-NODE-280-length-22441-cov-1.986556_pt1 | contig 22441 bp, 30 predicted proteins | sample MGYA00242478_ERZ504493 | MGnify/ENA primary metagenome ERZ504493 (study PRJEB26092, sample SAMD00036227) | human gut metagenome | host: Homo sapiens | study: EMG produced TPA metagenomics assembly of... | reverse complement strand
ACCTCCCCGTGATTTGTAGTATACCGAGTTCCCTACAAGAAGAATTATAAAGAAAAATAAGCTCAGGGAAAATATTTTCATAACGTTTTGTGCCTGAGCGAAGCGAAAGGAATGGATATAATCATGAAGAAAAGTAGTTTTGTAGCAATGATCTTAGGAACAGTTGGCGGAATTTTATTTGCGCTGGGGATGTGTATGGCGCTGATCCCGGAGTGGAACGCATTTAACCAGGGGATTATCATGGGTGTAATAGGGGCTGTAGTGCTGCTGGTCATGGTGCTGGTGTGGAGGAAGATGGAGAAGAAAAGCCCGATCCACCTGTCCGCAAAGATCATCGGTACCACGCTTCTTGGGATTGCAGGCGCACTTGTGCTTGGTGTTGGCATGTGCCTGACAATGGTGTGGAGTAATATGATCGTTGGGGTCGTGGTCGGGCTTGTGGGGATCATCCTGCTTTTGTGCCTGATCCCGCTGACAAAGGGATTAAAATAGAAAAATCTATGTAATCATATTTTCTTCCATCGGTGCATAGAGAGAGGGACAGTTTCTCACAAATCCCCAGTATCTGTCACCATAGGACCAGTGCCACCATTCCGAGGGATAATTGACAAAACCCTCCTCTGTAAGGAGCTGTGCCAGGAGACGACGGTTCCCGGCGGCTTCTTCGGAGATGGTGTCACAGGAAAAATAGGTCCGGTATTCCGGAGGGGACGGTTCGTCGTTGTATTCAGTTCCCATATCAACTTCTTTTCCGTCTTTCATGAGAGTCAGATCAATGGCGCCTCCGGTGGCATGACCGGCCACTTCCACGGGGGCGACAAACTGACAGGTCATTCCGTAGAGTTCTTCTTTTTCTAATTCCGGATAATTCTTCTGACATTCTTCATAGTAATCATTAAAACATTTTCTCTGCTGGGCCGGAGAGCGGTAAATTTCTTTGATCAGGAACTGCCAGCCTTCCGGAAGCTTTTCGGCTGCGCGGACAAGCCGAAGAGCTGCGTCTTTTCGCATATAGCAGAAGAAAGGAGAGTCGTTTTCGATATGGCTCCTGGTTTCGTCGATGAGAATGTTTTTGTGGATCCCCCGCATGGAGACCATCTTTTCCGGACGGTTTTCGCAGTCCACCTGACGGATCCTGGGATCATCTAACAGTACCATTTCTGTCATGCAGAACACCTCCAACTTTCATTTATAAGTAAAGAATGCGCTGAAAAAGGAGGCTTGTCAAGACCTGCGGGTAGACAGTGTCCAGTCGGGACCAAACCTGCAGGTTTTCACTCCGTAACCAATCCATAGCTTCTGCTGCGGAATATTCTCAATTATAATGGAACCAGAAATGTAAGAAGCAGCAAAACAGATGGAGGAGGCTGGTGCGGTGAAGATATATAAATTACTGGCAGTTATGCTGGCGGTGACTGCCCTGGCAGCAGGCTGCGGGCAGGAAGAGAGGAGCGGCCGTGAAACACAGACGGAGGAAACCGGCGGAGCAGGCAGCTCGGAACAGGCGGGACAGACAGAACCGGCAGAGGAGGCGGCAGATATGACAGATGGAGAAACTGTGACAAATGCATTACTTCCGGAAGAACTGGCGCAGATTCCCCGGGGATATTTTGAAGAGTCAGATTCTCAGGGAACCCTGGTGGAGCTGACCTATGATACCTATGAATCTATGTCCTATGAAGAACAGGATCAGGTACTGAAAAAGAGGGCGATCGTGTACCTGCCTTACGGCTATTCGGAAGATGAACAGTATAATGTGTTTTATCTGATGCATGGCGGGTGGAGTAATGAAACGACTTATCTGGGAACGCCGGAGAGGCCGAACGAATTTAAAAATGTTCTGGATAACGGGATCGCGGATGGAAAGATCCGTCCCATGATCGTGGTGTGTCCTACCTATAATAATGAGAGTGAATCGGACAGCTCCAGTTATTCGCTGGCGCTCCGGCTGACGGAGAATTATCACAATGAGCTGCTGGGTGATCTGATTCCGGCGGTGGAAGGTACTTACAGCACATATGCAGAGGATGCCACAGCTGAGGGGATTCGTGCTTCCAGGGATCACCGGGCGTTTTGTGGATTTTCCATGGGATCGGTGGCTACCTGGCGGACGTTCCAGTACTGTCTGGACGATTTTCGATATTTTCTGCCTTCCAGCGGAAGCCTGACGGCGGATGTGGAGGATGGGACCTTTCGATATGCCAATAATGAAAAGAAGGGAATCTAATACTTCCTGGAACAGGAGGGTGGAACCCACAATGGAGATTATGCAATGGAATACTTTTATAACGGACTTTGCTGGATCTGGCAGTAAGAGGCATTAAGCCTCTGCCAGCTCCAGCATTTTATTTACAAACACTTTTGCGTGTTCTTCGTCCAGGCTGTCCGGGTGGGTCAGCGCTTCGTCAAAATTGTGGATGAACATATCCATCTGAGCGGCGTTTTCGGCTGTACGCATGGATTCATATTTCTGGCGGACTTTCTGGGGCATTTTCCCCTGGCATAGGAAAGCGCCAAGATATCTGTTGTCGTTTTCAATCCAGGCACTGACATTTTTTCTCAATGGTGTGGTAATAGTCCGGCGAATTTCCCATGCCGCAGGTGGCAAACAGGGCGATCTGCTTCTGGGAGAGTCCGCTGAGAAAATCACTGATTTCCATGCTGCAGGTGCCGCGGTGAACACAAAAACCAATGAAATAAATTTTTGCTTCAGGAATGTGTTTGTCGGTGTGTATATCAATTAAATCTTTAGATGTTCCGGGCAGATGGGCAAAAATAGTGGCGGCAATCTTTTTGGTGTTGCCGGATTCGCTTTGATAAAGGACAAGATAATCTAACATTATAATGCTTCCTTTCTTTAACTTTTTTTAATAAATGTGGCGTTGCATTTTGGACAGCGGATCTCGATACGTCCCTTCCCGCGGGGGATCCGGATTTTTGTTTGCAGACCGGACATTTGTAAATGTGATGGGTCTTGCGCTGCTGCATCATGTTTTTCTGTCGGGCGAAGAAGAGACGCAGTTTATAGGTTTTATCCAGATACCATTGGTTTTCTGCGGAACGTTTATAGATGTTCCGGGAAAACATGCGGAAATAGGCATAGATGATTAAGGCCCAGGACAGGGTGACCAGCACCAGACTGTCAGTCCATCCGGCAGTCAGCATGGCTATCAGGCCGACGATGACTAAACATTTTCCGAGGGAGTCCATACCGTATCTCCCGTACATAAAACGCATTATTTTTTCTTTCAAAGAATCTCACACTCCTAAATAATCTTTGAGGGACGTATCCCGGTTGTCTTATACGTCTAATCATAAGGCTTGCAGGGGGAAAGTCAATAAACTGGCGATAAAAAATATATAAAGTTTTTTCCCGGTGGGGATGTGGTATAATGATCGCACAGGTGCGATCCGGGCCGGCAGGCGGCCCGCCCTGCTGCGCAGGGATTATACAAAAATCCACGGCTTGGGAAGTAAATGCCGCTTACGCGTCGCTTCCTTCCCTGCGCACGTGGTATAATCGAAATGGGAATTTTAGGAAAGGCGGGGGAAAGATGGAAGAACTGACCAGACTGATCCGGGAGGATATGAAACCGGCGCTTGGCGTGACGGAGCCTGGAGCTATTGCATTTGCTGTAGCCAGTGCAAAGAAGCATACGTCCGGAGAGGTCAAGCATGTGAAGGTGGCGCTGAATTCCGGAATGTATAAAAATGCCTTTACCTGCGGGATCCCGGGTTCCGCCAGATTTGGGAACCTGTATGCGGCGGCTCTGGGCGCTGTGGCGGCAAATGCGGATAAAGGGCTTCAGTCTCTGGAGGATATCACCAGAGAGGATGACGAGCAGGCGGCCCGGATGGTGGAGCAGGGCATGGTGGAGGCTGTGCTGGATCATATCGGCTCAGAGATCACTATCGACGCGTGGTGGAGACGGAGCAGGACACTTGTACAGTGCGTATCCGTGGAAGTCATACCAATATTACGGAGATTGAGAAGAACGGCGTACGTATCTGGAGTGCGGAAGAGACGGCGCAGGGGAAAGCCCGGGGAGAAGAGAGAGAGGAAGTTCCAAAAGATCCATAAATATACGTTACATGAGATTTTTACATATATTAAGAAGGTTCCGGAAGAGGAAATCAGATTCATACAGGAAGCGTTTTCCATGAATCTTGAGCTTCTGGAGGAAGGTCTGGAATCAGGAAGGGCAGTGAGTCGCCGGGCAGCTGCTCAGAGGAAAATGGCGGAGAGAGGATCTCCGGGGACTGTCTGAAGACAGCCCAGCTGCTCTGTAATGGAGCAATCGAGGCAAGGGTGCTGGGCTTAGCCGGCCTGCCATGAGTATTACCGGCAGTGGAGCTCATGGGATCATTGCGACGATGCCTCTGTATGCCTGTCAGCAGGTAGAGGAGCTTCCGGAAGAAATGCTTCTTCGGGCGGCTGCGCTTAGCTATCTGATCACTATGTATATCAAAGAGTATTCAGGAAAGCTGTCGGCCTTTTGCGGCTGCGGCATAGCGGCGGGCACGGGAATGGCCTGCGGTCTTGCTTTTATGAAGGGCGGAGATGAGAAGGCGATAGAACGGGTGATCCGTAACATGGCAAGCGGCCTTACCGGCATGATCTGTGACGGAGGCAACCACGGCTGCGCTATGAAGGGGATTGTAGCGGTGGATGCGGCCTTCCGGGCGGTGGACCTGGCGCTTCAGGGAGTCAGCATCGAAGAGATCCATGGCATCAATGGGCGGACTCCGGAGGATACCATGCGGTATATGGGACTGATCGCGTCTCCGGGAATGACCGGGACAGAAAAGACGATCGTAGAGATCATGGAGCAGAAGGGTTAGAAAAAGCGGAATGGCAAGAAAAAAATATCACAGGGGAAGAAAAAGAGAAAAAAAGAAAAGCAATCTTATATTAAACATGATTCTGGTGCTGGCTCTGATCGTTTTTGCGGTCTCGGCTTATCAGCTGTTTGGAATCATCAAGGGATATATGGACGGCAGGAACGAATATGAAGAGATTCGTGACCTGGCCATTGAAAGCAGTGGCGGCGATGACGAACCGGAGGGGTTCAGAGTTAATTTTGACGAGCTTCTGGCGGTTAATCCGGATACCATTGGATGGATCAGGTTTTCACCGGAGCCTGCGATCATCAATTATCCGATCGTTCAGGGAGAGGATAATGAAGAATATCTGCACAAGACATTTTCGGCGAATGAGAATACTCTGGGAGCGATTTTCCTGAATGCCGGGAACAGCCCGGATTTTTCGGACCGCAATTCCATCGTTTACGGACACCGCATGAAGGATGGATCCATGTTCCGGCACCTGCAGGACTATGAGGATCAGTCCTTCTGGGAGAGCAATCCTTATTTCTATATCTATACGTCCGGATGGAAGGAGATTACCTATCACATTTATTCAGTGGGGCAGGTAGAGGATACGTCGGATACTTATCTGACTTCTTTTGCGTCGGATGAAGATTATCAGGCGTTCCTTGATATGACAAAGGAAATTTCCTTATATGATACGGGGGTGGAGGTGACGACAGAGGACACCATCGTTACCCTGTCCACCTGTACCAGCGCCAGTGACGAGCACAGATTTGTGGTGCGCGGAGTAAGGAGAGTGAGGTGAACCTGAACCAGTGATGAAAAAGGAATATGTATATGAAGTGGGGGATGTTGTAACTCTGAAAAAACCACATCCCTGCGGAAGCAAAGAGTGGGAGATCTTAAGAGTGGGGGCAGACTTTCGCCTGAAGTGTCTGGGGTGTGGACATCAGATTATGATCGCACGCCGGATTGTAGAGAAAAACACGAAAGATTTAAAGAAAAAGGCTTGAAACAGGCACCAAAATATGATATCATGTTAAACCGTGATACGTGAAATCTGTCGGGAAAATACCGGCGGATACCCTTGCTCCCTCAAAGCATGAGGGGGCCAAAAGACCAGAAGGAGGTGCAAAGAGACATGAATAAGTACGAATTAGCTGTTGTTGTCAGTGCAAAAATCGAAGATGACGAGAGAGCACAGGTAATCGAGAAGGTAAAAGCTTTAGTAGAGCGTTTCGGTGGCCAGATCTCTGACGTCGATGAATGGGGTAAGAAGAAATTAGCTTACGAAATTCAGAAGATGAAAGAAGCATACTACTATTTCATCCACTTCGAGTCTGATGCTACGACTCCAGGCGAAATCGAGCAGAGAATTCGCATCATGGATAACGTGATCAGATATTTATGCGTTAGACAGGAAGCATAAGCAGGAAGTAGAGGTAAGATATGAATAAAGTAATTTTGATGGGACGCTTAACCAGAGACCCGGAAATCCGGTATTCACAGGGAGATAATCCGACAGCGGTGGCAAGATATACCTTGCGGTGGACAGAAGATTTCGTCGCAATGGCGACGGAGACCAGAGTGCGGACTTCATCGGATGCGTTGCATTTGGACGCAGTGCTGAGTTCGCAGAGAAATATTTCCGTCAGGGCCTGAAGATCATCGTGACCGGAAGAATCCAGACAGGAAGTTATACCAACAGAGACGGACAGAAGGTCTACACGACGGATGTAGTCGTAGAGGATCAGGAGTTTGCTGAGAGCAAATCTGTCAGTGACGCAAATGCAGGAAGCTCCATGCGGCGGCCCTTCACCGGCTCCGGCGCCAGTTTCTGATGCGGGTGACGGCTTCATGAATATTCCAGATGGATTGATGAGGAATTACCATTTAACTAGGCACCGAACACTTAATGAGCGGGAGCCGTAAGGCATGCGCGGATTTAGTGAAAGGGCCGTTCTGCTGAACTTGGTGAGGCAGAACTTCATCGTATGAAAAGAAAGGAGAGTCGAATCATGGCTTACGATAAAGCAGCTCGTCCGGAAGGCGGATTCAAGAGAAGACCAGGCGGACGCAGAAGAAAAAAAGTTTGTGTATTCTGTGGTAAAGAGAACAACGAGATCGATTACAAGGATGTAGCAAAATTAAGAAAATACATCTCTGAAAGAGGAAAGATCCTTCCGAGAAGAATCACAGGAAACTGTGCAAAACATCAGAGAGCGCTGACTGTTGCTATTAAGAGAGCACGTCACATTGCTCTGATGCCGTACGTACAGGAGTAATTGATTTAGTTTGTATAAGTAAATGAGCGAAAAGCCTTTAGGTGCTGGAGATCCGGCATTTAAAGGCTTTTTTTGTATCCGGGGATTTGTGGAAAAATTATCATCCTTCCCTGTTCAAAAATGTCAAGAGATTTTTGGATAAAAAATTTCACAAAAAAAGAGAAATAGCATATCGTTGCACTTATAGACTAAAGTACGAAAAAGTGTAGTAAATATAATGTTTCTGAAAAAAACGGCATTGATCTTATTTAATCAATGAAAAGTTGATATTGTATATATTGCATAAAAAATGTGAAAAATAAATGTCCAGCATTGACAAATAAGTGAAAAATGGGTATGGTATTAAGCGGACTGCGCAGGAAAAAAAGAATAGAATATCCTGAAATTGGTATTCAAAGGAGATGAAACAATGGAACGGGAAAATATGTGGAAACAGTATTCTCCTGAACAGCTTGCAGAATTGGAAGAGGTAAGCAGCCGGTATAAGGAGTGCCTGAATTTGGGCAAAACGGAGCGGGAATGTGTGGCGCTTGCAATTTCCATGGCCGAGGCAAAGGGGTATAAAAACCTGAAGGACTGCATAGCGGGCCGGGAAGAACTTCATCCCGGCGATAAGGTATATGCGGAACGGATGGGGAAGATCCTTGCTTTGTTTATGTTGGGGGACCGGCCGCTGGAAGAAGGCATGAACATTCTTGGGGCACATATTGACTCCCCTCGTCTGGATGTTAAGCAAAATCCTTTATACGAAGATGCGGATATGGCTTATCTGGACACGCATTATTATGGCGGGATAAAGAATTATCAGTGGACGGCAATCCCGCTGGCACTGCACGGAACAGTGTCTAAGAAGGACGGGACCGTACAGACCATCGTGATCGGGGAAAAAGACGATGAGCCTGTTTTGGTCGTTTCAGACCTTTTGGTCCATCTTGCCGGGGAACAGATGGATAAAAAGGCGAGTGTGGTGATTGAAGGAGAAAACCTGGATGTCCTTGTGGGGGCAAGGCCGATGGCGGAATCTGGAGATCAGAAAGAAAAAGAGCTTGTAAAAGCGGAAATCCTTCGGTATCTGAATGAAAATTATGGGATTGAAGAAGAAGATTTTCTTTCCGCAGAGCTGGAAATTGTCCCGGCGGGGAAAGCAAGGGACTGTGGACTTGACAGAAGCATGATCCTTTCCTATGGGCAGGATGACAGGATCTGTGCGTTTACATCTCTGTTTGCATTGCTGGAGACAGAAAAGACCAGCAGGACAGCGTGCTGTATCCTGGTGGATAAAGAAAGAAATCGGAAGTGGTGGGCGCAACGGGGATGCAGTCCAGATTTTTTTGAGAATACAGTGGCGGAGCTGGTAGCGCTGACAGTCGGGGAGTCGGCGCTGAAAACAAGACGGGCACTGGAAAATTCTTACATGCTTTCTTCTGATGTCAGTGCGGGATTTGATCCATTGTATGCGGATGCATTTGAGAAAAAGAACACGGCTTATCTTGGCAGGGGACTGTGCCTGAATAAGTACAGCGGCAGCCGTGGAAAGAACGGGTCGAATGATGCAAATGCAGAGTATATCGCAAAGCTGAGGAAAGTGTTTGACGACAATCATGTGGGATTCCAGACGGCTGAATGGGGAAAAGTTGACGTAGGCGGGGCAGGAACGATCGCTTACATCATGGCCGGATACGGGATGAACGTGATTGACAGCGGCATGGCGCTTTTGTCTATGCACGCGCCTGGGAAACATCCAGTAAGGCGGATGTTTATGAGGGATACAAAGGATACAAGGCATTCTTGAGAGAAATGGAATAAAGTGGTATTTGAGAGGAATCGTAAATGGGAACAACAGCTAAGAAAAAGTATCCAAAAGGATTTTGGATCTGTGGGTGTACGTCCCCAATTGCGTTAGCCGGTGTCCCTATCTGCATTTTGCCCTGTCCCCAAGTGGACGATTATGTGATTTTTTTGTACTTTTATGAAAATACATTTGCCCAATCTTGTTTTTGAAATTGCTTTTTGGTACTATGGGACTAGAAATGCTTTTATGCAATTAAATATGAAAGAGAGGAACAGCTTGTGGATGTGGAGATCCTTCAGAACAGCAGTGAGCTTGAGATGACCAGGCCATTTCGGGTGGAAACGCTCCTGTGGGGAACGAAAAAGATCCCGGAGACCTATGGCTACCTTGCTTTGTGCCGGGGGATGGCTTTTATCTGAAGATGGTATGTGAGGAGGCGGATCCCCTCAGGACATATACCGAAGATCAGGATCCGGTTTACCAAGACAGTGCGATGGAAGCTTTTGTCATGTTTGAATCGGACCGGGAAAGGGAAGGCTTCCCGATTTATATGAATCTTGAGGTAAATGCAAATGGTGCGCTGCTGGCGGCTTATGGGAAGGAGCGAGTCTACCGGTCTTATTTTTCCAAAGATGAGGTTCGGGCATTTTCCTGCAAAGCATGTATAGAAAGCGACAGGTGGAGCATTACGCTCAAGATTCCGCTTTCGGTTTTAGAGCAGATATACGGACCGCTGCATCTGGAGGAGGGAAGCCGGTTCCGGTGTAATTTCTATAAGATATCAGAGACGGCGGCATGTGAGCATTATGCGTCTTATTCGCCGGTGCTGTCGGAGACACCGGACTTTCATCTCCCGGAATTTTTCGCATCTGCGAAGCTTGTCAGAAGAGAGAGGTAGGAGGTTGTTATGAGGATTTACAAAGTAAAAGACTATGGGGAAATGAGCAGAAAGGCCGCAAATATTATTTCGGCCCAGGTAATCTTAAAGCCGGACTGTGTGCTGGGACTGGCTACCGGATCAACACCGGTGGGAACCTACCGACAGCTGGTAGAATGGTATGAAAAGGGGGATCTGGATTTTTCAGAGGTGCGTACTGTCAATCTGGACGAGTACAAGGGACTGCCCAGAGAAAATGACCAGAGTTACTATTACTTCATGCATGAGAACCTGTTTGATAAGGTGAATATCAAACCGGAGAATACAAATCTTCCGGATGGCACAAAAGAAGACAGTGAAGAAGAGTGCGCGCGCTATGAAGCGCTGATCCGTTCCATGGGCGGAGTGGATCTGCAGCTTCTTGGACTGGGACACAATGGACATATCGGTTCAATGAGCCGGCAGAAGACTTTGCAAAAGAGACGCACTGTGTGGATCTTACAGAACGCACGATCGAAGCCAACAAACGGTTCTTCGCTCCGCAGATGATGTTCCGCGCCAGGCTTACACCATGGGAATCGGCACCATCATGCGTGCAAAGAAGATCCTTCTGGTAGTCAGCGGAGAGGATAAGGCTGAGACAGTGGCAAAAGCATTCTTCGGACCGGTGACTCCGGAGGTGCCGGCATCCATCCTGCAGCTGCATGAGGATGTAACGATCGTGGTAGATGAAGCTGCGCTTTCCAAAGCGCCCTGCTAGATAGCGCAGATGTCTTCAGGCCCTGCCGGACGTGTCCTTAAGGCTCTCCGTTAAACCGGGCTTCGGCCATGGCTTTGATGGAGGAGGCGTACTCCGAGGGCGTCATGCCGGTTGTCTTTTTGAACTGCCGGGAAAAATAATGAATCGATGTGTAGCAAGGTGCTCGGAGATCTGGGTGAAATTCATCCGCCCTGTCCGTATCATTTCCTTGGCTGCATTGATCTTCATATGTGAAAATATTCGATAATGCCAAGGCCGCACCGCTCCTTAAACAGTTTCTGGAGCTGGGAGCGGCCGATTATATTGTCCCTGCAGATCTGTTCGATGGTCACATGGCCGTTTAAATGCACCTCCAGATATTCGATGATCTGGCGAAGCGTTTCCATATCATTTTTCTCTTTGGTACTCTTCAAAGGCTCCGGCGAGGCCGGCTCTGTGGATGAAGAGGGCCGGCTGTACCGGCGGATCAGGTGGATCAGGAGATGCTCCAGGTGAAGACGGATCATCTGCTGTGCCCCGAACTTGTCCGGTTTTTTCAGCGGCATGTTCTGAAGATAAGGATCGTCCAGACGGCAGTCGAAGCACCACCTTGCTTCGGCGATGATCTCTGCAAGCAGATTGTGTTCGGTCTTATCGATCTTAAAATGCCGTTTCTGAAAAACTGCATGGCCTCATCCTGACAGCCGAAAGAGACGACCATCAGGTTGGGTGCGATTTCTCCGGTAGCCTTTACCGCATGAAATTCATTGGGTGGATGAAACAAAAGATCACCCTTTTTCAGGATCAGGTGCTCAGAACCTGCCGTAACGCCCACTTCTCCTTTATCGACACAGATAAATTCCCAGAAATCATGGGATTCTCCCTCAAAAGAAAAAGGTGTTCATATATTCAAAATAATGAATACTGAAAATTTTATCAATGGATATAGAATTTTCCAGATGAATACCGTTGTAACTCACTGTGTTCTCCTTTATGTTTCGAATTGTTTCAAATGACTCTAGTATCATCATACTCTATTATTTGCAGAAAATCAAAGAAAAGGATAGAAAATTGTGCAAATCAAAGATAAAATAGTATAAAGCATATTTTTATGAAGTCAATTACAATAAAGACAAGAAGGAAACAGAACAAAATTAAAGGAGGAAGCGGTATGAATAAACCAGTGTTAGTGATCATGGCGGCAGGTATGGGGAGCCGGTATGGCGGACTTAAGCAGATCGATCCGGTAGACGAGGACGGGCATATTATCATGGATTTTTCCATGTTTGACGCCAGGCGGGCAGGATTTGAGAAGGTAATCTTCATTATTAAAAAAGAAAATGAAGCGGACTTCCGGGAGGCTGTGGGCGACCGTATGTCAAAGTATATGGAAGTCTCATATGCGTTCCAGGAGCTTTCAAATATCCCGGAAGGATATGCAGTGCCGGAGGGCCGCATAAAGCCATGGGGAACGGCACATGCGGTCTTAAGCTGCATCGATCAGATCGACGGACCTTTTGCGGTAATCAATGCAGATGATTATTATGGGCAGGAAGCATTTCAGCTGATCTATGACTATCTGTCCAGCCATCAGGATGATGACAAGTATCGCTATACAATGGTAGGTTATCATCTGGGGAACACGGTGACGGATAATGGACATGTGGCCCGCGGGATCTGCGATATGAACGAGAAAGGAGAACTGGTGTCTATCCATGAACGCACCCGGATCGAAAAGCGGGACGGAGGGATCGCGTTTACTGAGGATGACGGAAAGACCTGGACATTTGTACCGGCAGACACCACTGTTTCCATGAATATGTGGGGATTTTCAAAGAGCATCCTGGAAGAGATCCGGGACGGATTTCCGGCGTTCTTAGACCAGGGACTGAAGGAGAACCCGATGAAATGCGAGTATTTCCTGCCGGCAGTTGTAAGCGGTCTGGTAGAAAAGGACCAGGCATCGGTAGCGGTCTTAAAGTCGGCAGACAAGTGGTATGGAGTAACTTATAAAGAGGATAAGCCTGTTGTTGTTGCGGCACTTCGCAGGATGAAAGAAGAGGGGCTTTATCCGATGCATTTATGGGAGGAATAAAAATGGAGCCAGTAACAAATGAACAGAAGCTGGAAGCGATCGGGCATTTTCCCTTTGAAGGAAAGCTGATGAGTGCAGAGGCTTATGGAAGCGGACATATCAATGACACCTTTCTTCTGGTCTACCAGATCGGAGTGATGGGACAGATCCGGGTGATCCTGCAGAGAATGAACAAGGATGTATTTACAGACCCGGTATCCCTGATGGAAAATATCACCGGCGTAACCTCTTATCTGCGGGAGCGGATTGAGGAAAACGGAGGGGATCCGGACCGGGAGACGCTGAACGTGATCCCCGCGGCGGACGGAAAGCCCTACTACAAGGATTCCAAAGGAGATTACTGGAGAGCATACAAATTTATCACGGATGCTACCAGCTATGACCAGGTGGAGAATCCGGAGGATTTCTATCAGAGTGCGGTGGCCTTCGGAAACTTTCAGCGATTGCTGGCGGATTATCCGGCCGGTACGCTGCATGAGACGATCAAAGGCTTTCATGACACCAGAGCGCGGTTCGAGGTGTTTAAGAAAGCTGTGGAAGAGGACGTGATGGGAAGAGCAGCTTCCGTGCAAAAGGAAATCCAGTTTGTGCTGGACCACAAAGATGTGGCGGATTATCTGTGCGAGCTGCTGGAAAAAGGTGAAATCCCGCTGCGTGTTACCCACAATGATACCAAGCTTAACAATATCATGATCGACCATAAGACCGGAAAGGGAATCTGCGTCATTGACCTGGATACCGTTATGCCGGGGCTTGCGGTCCACGACTTTGGAGATTCCATCCGGTTTGGAGCCAGCACGGCTGCTGAAGACGAGAAGGATCTTTCTAAGGTGTCCTGCAGCATGGAGCTGTTTGAACTGTATGCAAAAGGATACATTGAAGGCTGCGGCGGAAAGCTGACGGATAAGGAGATCGAACTTCTGCCGATGGGAGCTAAGACCATGACCTTTGAGTGCGGAATGAGGTTCCTGACAGATTACCTTCAGGGTGATACTTATTTTAAGGTCCACAGGGAGGGACATAACCTGGACCGCTGCCGGACTCAGTTCAAGCTGGTTGAAGATATGGAGCAGAAGTGGTATACTATGAACGAAATTGTTAAGAAGCTGAGCAGTCAAGCGTAAAGAAAAGTTATAAACTAGGAGGTATCGAGATGGCAAAAATACTGATCACAGGCGGTGCCGGATATATCGGAAGCCACACTGCACTGGAGCTTTTGAATGAAGGATACGAAGTAGTCGTATATGATAATCTTTGCAATTCTTCACAGGAATCTCTTCGGAGAGTCGAGGAGCTGACAGGAAAGACTGTCAAATTTTATGAGGGCGATGTGCTGGACGGTGCGGCTCTGGAAGCAATGTTCCGTGCGGAAAATGTGGATGCGGTAATCCACTGTGCGGCGCTTAAGGCAGTCGGGGAGTCGGTGCAGAAGCCGCTCGAATACTATCAGAATAATATTACCGGAACACTGACGCTGATGGATGTGATGAACCGTGTGGGTGTCAAGAATATCGTGTTCAGTTCTTCCGCTACCGTTTACGGAAGCCCGGAGGAGATGCCGATCACAGAAAGCTGCCCGAAGGGACAGTGCACCAATCCTACGGATGGACCAAATCTATGATGGAGCAGATCATGTCCGATGTTCAGAAGGCAAATCCGGACTGGAACGTGATCCTTCTGCGGTACTTCAATCCGGTAGGGGCACACAAGAGCGGACGTATCGGAGAGGATCCAAAGGGAATTCCCAACAACCTGATGCCGTATATTTCTCAGGTGGCAGTCGGAAAGCTCGAGAAGCTGGGCGTTTTCGGAAATGACTACAATACGCCGGACGGTACCGGTGTACGGGATTACATCCATGTGGTAGACCTGGCGATCGGCCATGTAAAGGCGATTAATTATATCTTCACAAACCCGGGCCTGGATGTGATCAACTTAGGTACAGGCGTAGGATACTCGGTACTGGATATGGTAAAAGCATTTTCGAAGGCGTGCGGAAAGGAAATCCCATACGAGATCAAGCCAAGGCGTGCAGGAGATATTGACATGTGCTATGCAGATCCGTCCAAGGCGCTGAAGGTGCTGGGATGGAAGGCTGAAAGGGGACTCGACGAGATGTGCGAGGATACCTGGAGATGGCAGTCACAGAATCCAAACGGCTACAGAGAAGCGTAAAAGAGGCAAAAGACAGCATTTTTTGGACAAAAAATGCTGTCTTTTCTTTTATGTCAAAAAGTGGTATAATCATGCATAGGTATGAGCCGGAGGATATAACTATGTCGGAAAAGGAAAAACAAAGTGTGCAGTTAAAAGGGCAGCTGCGCCTCTACATGCAGCTCCCGGCAGTGATGGCAGTCCTGCTTGCCATATTGAATATCTGGATCTACCGCATGGATCGGCGTGCGGGCCTGTTGATGCTGATTTTCGTCATCATCTATATCATAATGGTAGGATTCCTGTATATTTACAGTAAGTCTATCATCATGAAGGATCTGGTAGAGTTTGCTGCTCAGTACGGCATTGTTCAGAATGTATTGCTAAGAGAGCTGGCCATTCCCTATGCGATTCTTTTAGATGACGGAAAAGCAGTGTGGATGAATGGCGAGTTTGAAAAGGTTCTGGGAGGGAAACCGAAAGGGGATGCCTATATCAGCAAGTACATTCCGGAGCTGAATGTGAGTATTTTCCCGAAGCAGGAGGGCGACATCGTGGAGATGGATGTCTACTGCGAGATAAGGAGTACCGGGCCGAGCTGAGGAGAGTGTCGGTGCGCGGTTTCAGCGAAACAGAACAGCTGCTGCAGATGCCGGAAGAAAAAGAATACTTTATTGCGGTTTATCTGCAGGATGTAACAGAGCTGAACCGGTATATCCGGGAAAACGAAGAGCAGCGTCTGGTGGCAGGTCTGATCTACATTGACAATTATGATGAGGTGGTAGACAGCGTGGAAGAGGTGCGCCAGTCTCTTCTGATGGCCTGGTAGACCGGAAGATCAATCAGTATATTGCGAAAGTTGACGGCATTGTAAAGAAGATGGAGAACGATAAATATTTTATCGTCATCAAGAAGCAGTATTTCAAACAGCTGGAGGAAGACAAGTTCTCTCTTCTGGAGGATGTAAAATCCGTCAATATCGGAAACGGGATCCCGGCTACGTTGAGTATCGGTCTGGGACTCAGTACGGTATCCTATGCACAGAGCTATAACTACGCCCGTGTGGCGATCGATCTTGCACTGGCAAGAGGCGGCGACCAGGCTGTGATCAAGGACTGCAATGGCATCACCTATTATGGCGGAAAGCGTGAGCAGACGTCTAAAAATACAAGGGTGAAGGCGAGAGTCAAAGCAGAAGCTTTGCGGGAGTTCATCACGGTTAAAGACAAGATTTTTGTCATGGGACATAAGCTGACGGATGTAGATGCATTCGGTGCGGCTATCGGAATATATCGTGCGGCAGCAGCGCTGGAAAAAAATGCACATATCGTGATCAATGAGATATCTGCGTCTTTGCGTCCATTGTATGAGTGCTATGAAAAAGATCCGTCTTATCCGGATGATCTGTTCCTGACGTCGGCAGAGGCGATTCCTATGGTGGACGAGGAGTCCATGGTCATCGTTGTGGACACGAACCGTCCGCGGATGACAGAGTGTGAGGACCTTCTGAAAAAGACGAAAACGATCGTGGTACTGGATCATCACAGGCAGAGCAGCGATAATATTGATAATGCGCTTTTGTCCTACATTGAGCCGTATGCGTCCTCTTCGTGTGAGATGGTGGCGGAGGTTCTGCAGTATATTGTAGACGATGTAAAGATACCGAAGCTGGAGCAAGCAGCCTCTATGCCGGAATCATGATCGATACCAATAATTTTGTAAACCGGACGGGCGTGCGTACGTTTGAGGCAGCGGCATTTTTAAGAAGATGCGGAGCAGATATTACATTAGTTCGTAAAATGCTCCGGGACGATATGGATGCCTACCGTGCGAAGGCGGAAATCATCAGCAGCGCGGAAGTATTTCATAAGAAGTTTGCCATTGCGGTGGGCAGAGATCTGACCATTGAAAGCCCTACGATCATCGGGCACAGGCGGCGGACGAGCTTTTGGATATCAACGGCATAAAGGCATCCTTTGTACTGACAGTATATAATGGAAGGATTTATATCAGTGCCCGGTCCATTGATGAGGTCAACGTACAGATCATCATGGAGCGCTTTGGAGGGGGCGGGCACATGAATGCGTCCGGTGCCCAGTTCGATCACACAGACGTGGATGCGGCAGTAGCGGAGTTGAAACGGGTGCTGGATGAAATGATAGAAGGAGGAGATATTTAGCATGAAAGTAATCTTAAAAGAAGATATCAAATCTCTGGGGAAGAAGGGAGAAATCGTAGAGGTCAGCGACGGATACGCAAGAAACTTCATCCTGAAGAAAAATAAAGGTGTGGAGGCCAACAGCAGCAACTTAAACGACCTGAAGCTAAAGAAGGCCAATGATGATAAGATCGCACAGGAACAGTATGAGGCGGCAAAAGAGCTGGGAAAACAGATCGAAGCCGGACAGATCCAGGTGTCCATTAAGATGGGAGAAGGCGGAAAGGCTTTTGGTTCCGTGTCCTCCAAGGAGATTGCAGAAGAGGTGAAAAAGCAGCTGGATCTGACGATCGATAAAAAGAAGGTACAGTTAAAAGAGGCCATCAAGGTGCCGGGTACCCATGTTGTACCGATTAAGCTGCATCCGAAAGTAACGGCAGACTTAAAGGTGCTGGTAACCGAAGAGGCATAGGAGGAATCACGCATAGGAGGAGTCACGCATGGAAGAAGCGCTCATCAAACGAGTGATGCCCCATAGCATAGAAGCAGAGCAGTCCGTCGTAGGCGCAATGCTGATGGATAAGGATGCGATCACTGCCGCGTCAGAAATGATCAGTGGCAGTGATTTTTATCAGAGCGCCTATGGAATTATTTTTGATTCCATGGTGGAGCTGTTTAACGAAGGGAAGCCGGTGGATCTTATTACCCTGCAGGAGCGCCTGCGGGAAAAGGATGTGCCGCCGGAGATCGCAAGCCTGGAATTTGTCCGGGATCTGGTAACGGCAGTGCCTACGTCTGCAAATGTCAAATATTATGCCCAGATCGTGGCAGATAAGGCAATGATGCGAAGGCTGATCAAGCTGAATGAGGAAATTGAAAATGTCTGCTACGCAGGGAAGGAGCCCCTGGAGGCGGTGTTGGAAAAGACGGAGAAATCAGTGTTTGAGCTGCTGCAGCGCCGTAATACCGGGGAATATGTGCCTATCCGCCAGGTGGTACTAAATGCGCTGGAGCGGATTGAGAAGGCATCCAAAAATAAAGGTACCGTGACCGGGATTCCTACCGGGTTTATCGACCTGGACTACAAACTTTCAGGACTGCAGCCCTCGGATCTGATCCTGGTGGCGGCAAGACCTTCCATGGGGAAGACGGCGTTTGTGTTAAACATCGCACAGTATGTGGCTTTTAAGAAGAACCGCAGCGTGGCGATCTTCAGTCTGGAGATGTCGAAGGAGCAGCTGGTAAACCGTCTGTTCTCTCTGGAATCCCAGGTGGACGCCCAGGCCCTCCGTACAGGAAACATGAAGGACTCTGACTGGGAAAAGCTGATTGAGGGAGCGGGGATCATCGGGCAGTCCAAGCTGATCATTGATGATACGCCGGGAATCTCGGTGTCAGAGCTTCGTTCCAAGTGCCGGAAGTACAAGCTGGAGAATGATCTGGATCTGATTATCATCGACTACCTGCAGCTGATGACGGGAAGCGTGGGGCGAAGCTCTGAGTCCAGGCAGCAGGAGATCTCTGAGATCTCAAGGTCCTTAAAAGGCTGGCAAGGGAGCTGAACGTACCGGTGATCGCACTGTCTCAGCTGTCCCGCGCGGTGGAGAGCCGTCCGGACAAGCGGCCCATGCTTTCGGACCTTAGGGATCCGGAGCCATCGAGCAGGATGCGGACGTGGTTATGTTCATTTACAGGGATGAATATTATAATAAAGATTCTGAATATAAGAAGCAGGCAGAAATTATCATTGCAAAACAAAGAAACGGTCCTGTGGGGACCGTTCATCTGGCCTGGCTTGGAGAATATACAAAGTTTGCAAATCTAAGCAGGCAGGATTAATTTTTTCAGCCTGGAAATGGGACCAGACTCTGCGGCGGCTTTCCGGTAGGACTGCTGCTGGCGGATGAGCTGGTCCAGTTTTTTGAATTCTTCTTCCTGACGCCGCTCCTTGGCGTCCAGGAGAAAGGACATTTCCTTGCTGAACATGGAAAGAAGTACCTCGTTGTTGTTTTCCAGCATCCGTTTGAGATAGAGTTGTTCTCGGGTGCGGCGGATGTCCGGGATCAGAGCCTTCAGTTCCGCAAAAGGGACTCCCTGTTCGTAAAGCTCCCTTATACAGCCATAGAGGCGCTCGTCATCTTTGGTTTCTCGTTTCAGCTGTTCTAAAGCGTGATTACTCATCAGTCATACCCCCTTATTAATGATAAGTTGTCCTATGGCGCTATTATCATAGCACAGATTCACTGCAAAAAAAGGGGAAAGCGTCGGACAATAAAAAAGAAGCTGCTACACGTCGGAATCATTCTTTCGTGTAACAGCTTCTTTTGATCTTTGATATGGATTAGCTTCGGAGATAGCTCCTGTTGGACACTGAGCAGCACAAGCGCCACAGTCAACACAGGCATCAGCATCGATCTCATAGTGGTCAGCACCCTGAGAGATAGCTCCAACTGGACATTCAGCTTCGCAAGCGCCACAGCTTACACATTCATCACTAATTACATGTGCCATGATATGTACCCTCCTTTTAGAATTCTGACAGGCGGGGACGCCTGTCTTTTTTTGTTTATCCTTATCATAATACAAACCGGAAAAATATACAAGTGCGGACGAAAAAATAACTTCATGTACGAAATTAAATCCAAGAATGAAAATTTTAAAGAAAAAAATTTAAAACACTTTTTCGGTCAAATTGGTGTATAGTGTTTGATGTTACAGTGAGTTGATATAACAAACAGATGCATTGGAACAGGAGAGAAGAAGTAATGAAGAAACGATATAGAGGAACAGCGGTGCTGTTGGCGGGGGTAATGCTCCTTGCGGGCTGCAGCTCCCAGAACGTGCCGGAGAGCAGCCAGGCTGCGCAGGAAACGTCGGCAGAGCCCGAGATCACTCCGGAGCAGGAAAAGCTTGGAAGGATCCAGCCGTCTGCTTATAATAATGTAAACGGACTGAATCTGGAGCCGGCTCCTATATTTCTGTCCTGGGAAGGTCAGAGAGCGGGGCCTACTGGGACGAGGTGCAGGCCGGCATGGATCAGGCAATCGAGGATATCAATACGGCACTGGGATATGAGGGCGGCGACCGGGTGAGAGCGACTTATAATGCTGCGGCGGTCAGTGATGACGTGGATGAACAGGTAAATATCCTGGATGAAGAACTGGCCAGATATCCGGTGGCGGTGGGCATTGCTCTTTCTGATGCTAACGCCTGCGAGGTGCAGTTTGACCTTGCCGCTGAAAACGGGATCCCGGTAGTGGCATTTGATTCGGGAAGCGACTATCAGGGCCTGATGGCTACGGTGGGAACAGACAATGATGCCTCGGCAAGAGAGGCCGCCGGCAAAATGGCAGAAGAGCTGGGAGAGAGCGGAGAGGTGCTGATTCTGGTGGACAACTCGAAGGCGAAGGCAGACACGGTAAGGGAAAGTGCTTTCCGGGACGAGATCCAGAATCAGTATCCGGGCATTACGATAGCCGGCAGCTGCTATATGGATCAGTGGGCGGATGCCGGAGAAGAAACCGATCCTGTACAGGAAATTCTTACACAGTATCCGAATATTACGGGAATCTTTGCGACAAGCTCTGACGCTGTGCTGATGGCGCTGGAGGCGGCAGATGCGATGGGAGATGCAGATACTGGAGCAGAAGCGCCAGTGATCATGGGGTATGATGCAGAGGAAGAAGAGGTCAGTGCACTGGAAGACGGACGGATCAGCGGGCTGATCGTACAGAATCCTTACGGTATGGGATATGCCACGATAGTAGCGGCTGCCAGAGCAGCTCTTGCACAGGGAAATGAAGCGGTAGTCAACACAGGATACCTGTGGGTGGATGCAGAAAATATAGATTCAGATGAGGCCCAGAGACTCCTTTACTAGGAGTCCTGGGCCTTTTTTGGAAGGGAAAAGATAAACTCTGTACCGACGCCTTCCGTACTGATCACGTTAATGTTTTCGCCATGAGCCTGAATGGCTTCTTTTACGATGGCAAGGCCAAGTCCGGTTCCCTTTTTATCCTTGCCCCGGGACAGGTCTGTCTTGTAGAAGCGCTCCCAGATCTTGTTCAGCGCATTGCGCGGGATCCCGATCCCGTAATCCTTGACGGAGATATAGACCTTTTCTCCGCGTTCGGTGGTTTCGATGGTAACGGTGGATTCTGGATCGCTGAATTTAATCGCATTGTCCAGAAGATTGTATAAAACCTGGTGGATCTTGCGCTTGTCCGCATAAACCTGCAGATGCTTGGTGGCAAGAAGCAATTCAATAGATATTTTTTTCTGGGTACAGGTGCCTTCAAAGGAGGCGGCTGTATTTTTTATTACCTCATGGATGTCGAATTTCTCCCGGTTCAGCAGCATATTTTTATTATCGAACTCATTCAGTGTCAGAAGATCCTGGGTCAGGTCTGTCAGTCGTTCCGTTTCAAACAGAATGATCTTCAGATACTTTTCATGCATTTCCGGGGGGATCGTTCCATCTGCATAGCTTCCACGTATCCTTTGATAGATGTCAGAGGAGACCGGAAGTCATGGGAGACGTTTGCGACAAATTTTTTCTGATAGTCTTCGATGTCACGGAGCTGAGAAGACATATAATTTAAAGATGCTGAGAGATACCCCATTTCATCCTCGGTGTTGACAGGGATCTCGTAGCCCAGATTGCCTGTGGCATACTGGGTGGCTGCCTCCGTGATCTTCCGCAAGGGCCGGTAGACAAAAAACTGAAAGCCCAGCAGGATCACGAAGGACAGAAGAAAGATGACCAGCAGGGTAATGTAGACTGCCCGCATCAGAGCATCTGGATATCCTGGATGTCGGAAGCGTATTTGTGGATCATCAGGTAGCCGTGAGGGGAATACCCGTAGACTACAGGGGCAATGACCGTAATCACATCCTCGTCGAAACAGGAGTGGTAGGTGCCGATCTGATAGCGGGCGCTGCCGGTTTCCGCAGGGTCAAAGTCTTCTATCTGATCCGGGGCGGCCGGATACCCGTCTGACTGGGCAGAGGCCAGCATTTCCCCATCCTGGGAAAGGAACCATACGGAGGCGTCAAGCTGTGTCTGTATTCCGGAAAGCTGAAGCCGGACATCGCTAAGAGTCAGTCGTTCAGAGAAATACTGCGGCAGATAATCGCTGGCGACCAGACTGGCTTCTTCGTACATATTGGTGGCGATATAGCGCTCCAGTGGCTGGGCGACGAGACCACTTGTCAGGGTGGCTGCCGTAAACAGGCTTAAGAAACCGAATATCACATATAGGATAATGAATTTCAGATAAAGTGTGCTTCGCATGGAATCCCTTCTGTTCTTTATGATTTGACTTCGAATTTATATCCGATACCCCAGACCGTGCTAAGACTCCAGGAATCGTGATCTTTGATCTTTTCCCGGAGCCGTTTGATGTGAACATCCACTGTCCTGGTGTCTCCGATGTATTCATAGCCCAGATCTGATCCAGGAGCTGCTCTCTTGTGAATACCTGATTGGGAGAAGAAGCCAGAAAATACTAA
>ENA-OPZM01000279-OPZM01000279.1-human-gut-metagenome-genome-assembly--contig:-NODE-279-length-22482-cov-2.797271_pt1 | contig 22482 bp, 25 predicted proteins | sample MGYA00242478_ERZ504493 | MGnify/ENA primary metagenome ERZ504493 (study PRJEB26092, sample SAMD00036227) | human gut metagenome | host: Homo sapiens | study: EMG produced TPA metagenomics assembly of... | reverse complement strand
GCACCATTTACCTTATCTAACAGTACTTTTGTTTTGCCCTTGCCTTTCTTTCCTACAATCAGTTCAACCATGCTGTTTCCTCCTTAGACACATATAATATTAATTTAGACTAAAAAACTTTAATTAATATGTTTTATATTATAGTGCATATTATTCAAAAACACAAGTAGTATTTATATTTTTTTGTGAAATTTTGTTGAAAAATATGTTACTGTTCACACACCACTGTCCAGCAAGGTGTTTTGGCATATTCATGCCAAAATCCCGAGATATTTATTTTTTTTCAATGGGTAAAAAAGCTATACAATTCCAGGTATTCCTTTTCTGTTTCCTCGAAAGCCCGTACCGTATAATCTATTGTAATATGAATCTCCGGTGCTGCCCTTTCCTGGGGTTCATTTAGCAGGTATGTAAGGTCAAACCAGAGCATATCATCATCGATTTCTTTTAATAATTGTTCTTCTTTTGCGTTTAATGGGCTCCCAAGATATTTCTGATAGATCAGATCCAGCAGATTTTTCTCCTGCTCTTTATATCCTGAGAGGGTTTTCTTGAATGGTCTTGGCACATCAGATAAATAACATTCGCTGGCATCGTGCAGAAGGCAGGCAAATGCCACACGCCTGGAATATCCTCGCGCAAGGGCTTCTCTGGCACAGTTGATGCAATGCTGACCTACTGAAAAAAAGTTTTTACCTGTCCGTTTCCGCGGCAGATCAAAGATAAGGCATGTGCAATATCTTCGATACAGATCATATCCGGATCCGGATGTAATGGATCTATATGTCTGCCTGTGTATGTTGTAATACAATTGTTATTCATGATCTTTCACCTCGTTCTTTTATGTAACCGGAATTCTTGTAACAGCAAAGTGGATGGTCTTGTACGACCCCTGTCGGAAGACTTTATTATGTTATAGGTGTTATAAAAACATTGCGGAGAATTTTCTATAACATAAAACGATACAATTAATGATAACTGTATCCGTTTTATATTGACTAACTGTTGATATTCTGAAGCAGTGAATTCATCTCCTGATACAGAAGTTCTTTCGTAGCAGCTCCCATTACAATTGAAACAAAAGTTTTTCCGTATGCATTCTGTGTAAGGATTGCAAGACAATTGCCGGCTACTTCTGTTGTTCCGGTTTTACCACCGAGAATTGTAACATCTTTTGGGGCTGTTGCCTCTCCGGTAAGATAATGGTCTGTTGCGGTAAGCGTGGTGCTTTTTTCAGTTCCGTCTGAGCCTGTATAGGTTACTGTATAAGACGGCAACTCTGTAATTTCTGTAAATTCAGGGTAGGTGAATGCTTCATTCAGCATCAGATAAATATCATATGGTGTTGTATAGTGATTTTCATCCTGCAGTCCATGTGGATTGGAAAAATGTGTTCCTGTACATCCAAGCTTTGCGGCATAATCATTCATCATCTGTACGAAGTTCTCTGTATTGCCTCCAACATATTCCGCAATGGCAGAAGCTGCATCATTGCCGGAATATACAAGCAGACAGTGGAGAAGCTGATCAAGGGTAACCTGATCGCCGGCCACAAATCCGCAGACCTGTGATCCATCCTCCAGTGTAACATTATCCTGAGTGATCGTGACAGTGTCATTCAGTTTTCCACTCTGTAATGCAAGCATTGCTGTCATGATCTTGGTAATACTTGCAGGATACACCTTATCATAAATGCCGTTTGCATACAGTACTTTATGATTACTCAGACTGAACAGCAACCCTTTCTGTCCATCTTCCAGCTGGGCATTCTTAATACGATCAATATTTCCTTTGGGGGAAACGCATAATTCTGGGCGAAAGATTCTGTTCTCATATTTTCCTTAGCTGCAAGGGCATTTGTGAAAACTTCAGAAGAATCAAAAGCCTGTTCAGGAGTACCAAAATAATTTCCGCTTAATATATTCCATCCGTAAAAAACACCGCCGGCAGCTGCAAGAATCACAAATACACCAACCAGAATCCTGAATATATGTTTTAATCTCTGACGCTTTTTATGATATTTTGTACGTAGCAAAGCCTGATGCTCCTCTGTTTGTCTGGATGGCATCTGCGATTTCGGCAGTTTGACTGTCTGAAGCGGTCTGGAAGGTTTGTGTCTGTGCGGAGCTGTAGATTTGTATGGAACAGCAGATTTCTTTTCCGGTATTTTACCGGAAGATTTCTTTTTTGTTCTCATAAGTAATCCTCTCTTCTGTCAATTTCTTTTTGAATAATTTCTTTATTGTATGTGCTGCTCTGAAGTCCTACATTGAGTACAAGCCCCATACCAATATACAGACTTACCAGCGAAGTCAGTCCATAGCTTACAAAAGGAAGGGGAGTTCCCGTATTAGGCGCAAGACCTGTTGCAACACAGATATTAATGAAGCTCTGTAGTGCGATCAGGCCGCCGATTCCACAGCAAAGAACCTTTCCTGACAAATCTTTTGCCCGAAGACTCATCCGGATACATTCAAAGGCAATTGCCAAAAGTAGCAATACAATTATCACGCATCCAATAAATCCGTACTCTTCACCTGCAACAGCAAAAATAAAGTCTGTCTGATTCTCTGCCACGAAGTTTCCCTGATTTACAGAAGTTGTACTGTCATCACCGCTTAATTTCTTACCAACCAGTTCCCCTGAAGCAATTGCAGTTTTAGAGTTATTCTGCTGTTCAATATCATCCGAGTATTCTTCGTTTTCCGGATACAAAAAAGACATGATACGGCTTCTCTGGTAATCCTTGAGCAGTTTCTGATCCGGCTGGACAACAATTGATAAAAAAATAATGGTCAATGGAACAGCAATAAGCAGTGCTCCTCCGATGATCTTATAGCTTAAACCTGCAATATAGATCATAATACAGAAAATTACTACAACAGTAATTGTATTTTTCAGGTCCGGCTGTTCCAGGATCAGGAACAGAGGTACTGCCAGTAACACGCCGGATAATGCCAGCGTTTTAAGTGTATTCAGTGTTTCCTCATGATCCATAAAAAATTTTGCAAAGAATACGATCAGGATAATCTTTGATAATTCTGTCGGCTGAAATCGGAAAGATCCGATACCGATCCATCTGGCAGCACCGTTGGCACTGTCACCCGCAATACGCACAACGATCAGCATGATAATATTAAATCCATACATGATCCACTGAAAGTTCATGATCCATGAGTAATCCAGCAAAGAAAGGATCAGCATGACAATAAGTCCAAGTATTACTCCGGCAAACTGCTTTGATCGCAGGTCCGATGCTGCTGTGCCTACCAGTGTAACTCCTATCAGGCTGATCGCCAGCAGGAAAATGATCAGTCTGAAATTGTAAAATCTTAATTTATATTGCTTTAACATAATTTATCTGTCCTTTTTAGTAACTGTGAAGATACCAAACGGTTATCCTTTTTGTTTAAAACAGGAATATACGCATGGAGTACTGCAGGTTCCTGCGTAATCTGGATTTTTACCTGTTCTTCATCAATAGTAAGGTATTTTTTTACGGTATGTATCATATCATTCCGCAACATTTTCATCATCTGTGGAGAGCAGTCGATACGTTCCGAGATCAGCAGAAGCTTCATGCGGTCTCTTGCATATCCGGCTGAACGCTTCTTTTCTTTAAAAAAAGCTTTCACACAGATTCCCCCTTATAAATACAGGCTACTTTTTGAAAAAACTACCTATTTTTCTTAATAACCCCTGCTTCCTGTTAATGTCTGCAAACGGAATCTCTTCACCTAAAAGGCGTTTACAGATATTCATGTATTCTTCTTCTGCCTGAGAAGATTTCCCGGAAAGAGGCTCCCCCTGATTTGTGGCAATCACAATCTGTTCATCATCCAGAATTGTTCCGATCAGATCAACAGCAAGGATATCCGTTACATCATCTACGGACATCATATCACCTCTTGCAATCATATCCGGCCGCAGGCGATTGATGATCAGGCTGATATCTCTGATCTCGTTGGCTTCCAGGAGTCCGATGATCCGATCTGCATCACGTATCGCAGAAACCTCCGGCGTGGTAACTACCAGGGCTTTATCAGCACCTGCGATCGCATTTTTAAATCCCTGTTCAATTCCTGCCGGACAGTCCAGAAGAATATAATCAAACTGTTCTCTCAGATCGTCGGTCAGTTTTATCATCTGTTCCGGAGACACAGCGGATTTGTCTTTTGTCTGCGCAGATGGCAGAAGACATAATTCCGGATGTCTTTTATCCTTGATCAGAGCCTGTCGCAGACGGCAGCTTCCGTTAATGACATCCACCAGATTATAGACAATCCTGTTCTCCAGGCCCAGAACAACATCCAGATTCCGCAGACCGATATCTGTATCAACCACAACAACTTTTTTGCCCAGCATAGCCAGACCTGTTCCGATATTGGCGACAGTTGTGGTTTTTCCTACTCCGCCTTTGCCGGAAGTAATCACAATGACTTCACTCATAGTTACAATTTCCTCCCTGAAAAAATTTCCATTCTTCTGGTATTCTCCTGTATGGTAGTTTCAGTCATTCGAAATATCACTGGTATCACTTGCCGCAACACCGGTAAGAATAGACTTTTCATCAGTTAATTCGAAGATATATTTAAAAATATCATCAGCTGCAAGACACGCATTACCGGAAGTATATCCATTCTCAATACGCACTGCAATCGCATATTCAGGATCTGAAGCCGGGGCATATCCCACAAACATACCAATGGTTGGATGATAAATATTTAACTCGGCTGACCGGTTTTACCTGCCACATCCACGCCAAGTCCGTCAAACTGTCTGTGAGTCTGTACTACCCGGTACATTCCGTCGTGAATATCATCCCACACATTCTGTGATACATCAACTGTATTAATGATATCCGGCTCATATTTTTTTTAAAGTATTACCCTTGGAATCTGTCTGTCTGTCAAGTAAAGTCAGATCATAAACATTTCCACTGGTAGCAATCGCTGTTGCATAACGTGCCAGCTGACTGGTGGTATAAGCATTGGTACCCTGTCCGATATAAGACGGGACTGCGTAGGAATCTGACACATGAGGTGCGGATTCTGTGATTTCGATACCTGTTTTCTTATCCAGACCAATCTCTGAAGCATATTTTTGCAGTACACTCAGGCTTCGGTTTTCTGAAAAGTTTCCGTCTGCATCCAGACCAAGTTTAAAACCAACCATGTTGAAATAATTGTTACAGGACTGCCCAATCGCCTCCCTGATCTCGATCTCTCCATGTCCCTGTTTGTTCCAGCAGCTGATCGGAGGTGTTACAAGATCAAAGGAGCCGGTACAGTTAATGTATGTTCCGTCATCGATCACTCCTTCAGACATTCCGGCAATTGTAGACAGAATCTTAAATGTAGAACCCGGTGCTGCTGTCTGCTGGGTTGCTTTATTGAAAAACGGACTGGATTTATCTGTAGATAATTTCGCATAATAATCCGTATCCATGTTATTTACCAGACGGTTATTGTCATATCCCGGGTAGGATACGCATGCAAGAACATCCCCTGTTTTGACATCTGTGATTACTGCAGAAGCAGAACATGGCTCCAGCGCAAGCTGCGCAGGTTCTATTTCGAGAGTATAAATTTTATTGATCATAAAGTCATAAGCTGTCATGGAGCCGGAGGCCAGTGCCTCGTAACTGCCATCATCTTTTGATAAAACTCCCTGTTCATACAGCACCAGACAGATCTCGCTTCCGGAAATGGTGTCTTCCTGAAGCATATACTTATACAGAAGTTTTGAGAAATTGGTGTCTTTTTTAAGATAATCGATCAGATAATCTGTAAGAGCCTGATATACTTCATCGGAATCCAGATAATCTCCTTCTGTAGAAAATTTGGAAATATCGATCCAGTTCTGACTTGCCGCATATGTCAGATAATCTTTCAGACTGATATCTTTATCGGTTGTCCATTTCTGATAAGTACTGTCAGAGGTATCAATGGCATTCTTTGAGATAATCCCCAGCGTATCTCTGAGAAGATCATCACAGATATAAGTAAGATATTCCTGGATCTGATCATCTTCATCTTTTACGGTCGGTGGATTCTCAGCTGTCAGCCTGTTAGTTATTGTATCAAAAACCTGTTGCTGTTTCTGTTGAAATTTGGCATATAAATTTTTTTCTGTATCGGAGGCGTTGGCATCACTGAATTTACTGATATCAATGACACTGTTGGCAATCAGGGCATTATATACATCATAGATCGGTATCTTGATCTGTGCAGCATCATTTACACTGAAATCATAGGTTTTGGATGCTTCGATCTTGGATAAAAGGATTCCGGCAACTCTCTGTTTCAGTATCTGGTAGATGGCGGACTGCCAGCTGCTGTCTATGGTAAGATAGGTATCGTTACCTGCGACAGGTTCTACTCTCGTGCTGTCGTCAATCTTAAGTACTTTACCAAGGTTATCGACAGTGACAGTTTCTTCACCGTCTGTTCCCTGAAGAGATGTTTCCATATATTCTCAATTCCCGATTTACCGATGATCGCATCATTTGAATAATCAGGATTCTTCTGTCTCAGTTCTTCAAGCTCTTCTGAAGAAGCCTGTCCCGTATAACCAAGAATTGGTCCCATGCTTGCATCATCAATGTATTTGCGGACAGAATCCTCTACAATGTCAATTCCCTGAAGCTCCGGCTGATTTTCTCTGATTGCAGCTACAGATTTTTCGCTTATATTTGAAGCGATCGTAACGGCCATGTACTTCTTGAAACTGTTAGTGCTCAGTGCATAGCGGATTTTGGAAAGCTCAAGTACATCCTGCTTTGACAGGTTCTCCGGAAGTCCATGGGATGTCAGTTCTTCTTTGGTATAAGCATTATCGCCGTAAAGAACAATGGAAAATCCCTCTTTTCCGCTCATAAACTCGATCATCTGATCTGCAGTGGCATTTTTCTGTTTTTTTGTCAGGTTATCAATCAACGGTTCTCCGTAAATATCCGCACGAAAACGGTTCAGAGTAAATCCCTCATCAACATCAAAAGCATAATTCCCGCTCTCATCCAAAACAATATGGAAGCCGGTACTGATGGAATCCCCGTTGGACTCAAGGATTTTCAGGACTTTATAGGCAATCCCGTTCAGTGTAAGATTCTTTTCTCTGGTAGAATCATAAGTTCCATTATCCTCAAAGGTAACAGAATAAGCCAGCACATTTGTTGCCAGCTCCTCACCATTTCTGTCATAGATATTGCCACGCGTACTTTTGATCACACGTTTTTTTGTTGTTCTTGATTCAAATTTGCTGATATAAGCCTCTCCCTGGATGATCTGCAGTTCAAAAAGCTGACGGACCAGAGTGGCTGACATAAATACAAAAACCAGTACCAGTATTGTGGTACGTTTTATTCGTATCTTTTTAAAAAATCTTTTTATTTTAGTACCCAAATAGACTCACTTTCCTTCATTGATGGATTCTTCATGAAATGATAATTAATATAATGAAATACCCGGTAAACAATCAGTGTAAGGATCACTGTATAAAAAATCTCCGGTAAAATAATCCGGTATAAATAGGTTCCGAGCCCCAGACGTCCCCTGAGCAGAAACTGCAATGCATAGACAGAAAGTCCGTACAGTAAATCCCCGATACCTGCAAGCATAACCGGAACCTTTATGTCATCATCATAGCAGATCCTGTGGGCATATCCGCTTAAAAAGCCAATATACATATAGATCAGAGCGTAGAAACCAAACACAGAGCCATAGAACATGTCTACCAGAAATCCACAGAAAAATCCTGTCCACAGTCCACTTTTTCTTCCGCGCATCAGCCCATGGATATACACAGGATCAGGATCAGATTCGGCGTGATAGAACCGATGGATATCACATGAAGAAGAGTACACTGAAGAAGAAAACTGATCAGGATCATAAAAAATAACGCTATCTTACTCTTCATTTGCAGTCGCCTCCTGAGCTGCCTGAGCATTGTCATTAACAGAATCCTGTTTATTTACTGTAATGACAAGTACATTTTTCAGATGCTGGAAATCTACAGGTGTGACAATGGTACCTGTTTTGGTCAGATTGTTGCTGTTTTGTTCCACCTCACTGACGTATCCGATAAACAGTCCCTCTACATATTTCTCACTGATATTGGAGGTAACGATGCGTTCCCCCACTGTTACTTTATTATTCTGGTCATACAACTGGCTGAAGCTTAATTTACCCTCATCGATGAGTTCCAGATCTCCTTCCACCACACAGTTATCCTGTGTGCTGACAGTCATGGCACTGACATTGCTGCTGTCATCGATAATGGAACGTACAGTCGCCCAGTGAGTTCCGACCTCTGTCACGATCCCGACCAGACTTTATCTGCAAGTACATTATTATCCACACGAATGCCGTCTGCAGATCCCCGGTTGATCATAAAGGTATCATACCAGTTGCCCGGATCTTTGGATATGATTTCTGCAGCAATCTTTGGATATTCGGTATACTGCTGGTCAAGATTATACATCTGCTGTAATCTTACATATTCTGTCTGATCCTGGATCAGTTTATTGTTCTGTTCTGTGAGACTGTCTATCTGTGCCTTTAAATTTTCGTTCTCACTGAGGATTTCTTCTTTATCACGCATACGGTCCTGCATTCCTTTCAGAACTGAACTGATCCGATTGATGCTGTTTTCAAATGGAACGATCAGTATCCCGGCGGCATCCTGCAGCGGTGCAGTGGTTACGCCGGATGAAAAAGTGGCAGCAATACAGCTGACGCAGAAAATCGACATAATGACCAGAAGATGTTTACTTTTTAATTTAATCCTAAAATGTACTTTCTTTTTCAGGTTTTTCATTGATGCACCCCTAAAAATTATAGTTTTCTCTGCGTAACCGGTACTGCCCATTCACGCAGTTCTTTATTTCTGATTATTTTCTCCAGACCTGTAACTGCCGAGGTTTCATAAAAATCTGACAGATTAAAGGTGAATCCTGTATAACTGGCAAGGTATTTATCAATATAAGGAAGTCTGGTACTGCCTCCGGTTATGTAAATCCCCTGTTTCGCAATATGGTAGGAAATCTGGGGAGGAATTCGCTCCAGAAATGTTTTCATCTCTGCCGCAATCTCATTCAGACAGTTCATGATACCGTCATTTACCACATAAGAAGAAATGATTTCTTCTCTTGGCAGTCCGGAAATACAGTCAATTCCTACAACCTTACGTACTTCCTTTTTCGGATCACTGAGGCGTCCCATGACCATCTTAAGCCTCTTGGCAGTCCTTGTGCCAATCTGCAGATTATATCTTTTACGTATTTCACTGCAGACAGATTCATTCATCTGTCTGCCTCCCAGCGGTATTTTCCTGCTGATAATGATCTTTCCTCCGGTGATGATCGATACTTCTGTACTCTGTGCACCGATATTTACGATCATATTTCCTTCCGGATCTTCCAGATTGACACCCATGGCAATGGCATCTGCAATGGGTGCCTCTACCATAAATACGCGATTTTTCTTTAACCAGTGACCATTCGCCACATGAAAATATGCCCGTTTCTCAACCGCAGTCATATCCAGAGGAACAGTAAAATACATTGTTGCGCCAAATCCCAGGATATGATCGATCTTTCGGATCATACTGTAAAGAACAATCTCCTGAAGTTCCAGATTAGCGATCATGCCAAATGTCATTGGCGAAGTAACCGTAATATCTGTGGGGGATTTCTCAAACATATCGTATGCTTCATTTCCCATTGCAATGATCGTGTGTCCCTTGGACGCGATCATATTTTTCTCGATATAAGTTTTGTTTCTGAAAAAAGAATAGACTTTTACGGAACTGCTTCCCAAATCTATTCCATATGTTTTCTCAAATAGCATATTCTGCCCCTTTGTTGTTGCCTTATTCTGTACATGTATTCCATAATCCTTCTTCTCTGAAGCTGCAGTATCTCTGATCCCCGATCACAATATGATCCAGCAGATGTATTCCCAGCAGTTCCCCCGCCTGATAAATCCTGGCTGTGATCTGTAAGTCATCCGGACTTGGTGTAGGATCACCACTTGGATGATTGTGTATCAATATCAGACTGATGCATGGCGGCGCAGAGCTTCCATGAAGATTTCCCTTGGTGTTACCAGCGAACCGGTTGCAGTTCCCCGGGTCAGTATCTTATCTCCCAGAAAATGTCCTTTCACATCTGACATCATACAGATCACCAGTTCTTGCTCTTCATGGCGGAGTTCTTCCATATAATAAGCTGCTATGGAGGAGGGATTGTTCATAACTATCTGCGGTCTGGCAGCAGCCTTGGCAATTCTTTTGGAAAGTTCTCCAATGCATTTTAACTGTACTGCTTTTACCTGTCCGATTCCATGAATCTTCATAAGATCCTGTACAGATACATGCATAAGCCCCATAAGGCCGGGATAGGAGGACGACTCCATAAATTTCAGGATCTCCTGTGCAAGTGCCAGTGAATTCTTTCCTGAAGTGCCGCTGCGCAGGATTACTGCCAGCAGTTCAGTGTCATTTAATGAACCCTCACCCTGCATAAAGCATTTCTCATACGGCCGCTGTTCCCTGGGAAGCTGCTTCATAATATTATTTGCATTATTCATAAGTCTGCCTGTGCTCTCTAAAGCCTCTGGGCAAATTGCAAATTATATTCTAGCATAAAAGAGGAGAGATGTACACTCTCCTCTCTGATTTTTATGTGAACTTTATGTTTACCGGTAATATCCCGCTTAAGAGATCAATTGTTTTTTATAGCCGCATATTTTCGGCATACAGTCTCAGCAACTTTGATTCCATCCATGGCAGCACTTGTGATTCCGCCTGCGTAACCTGCACCTTCGCCACATGGATAAATTCCTGCCATATTTGCTGTGAGCTCCTGATCACGTACGATTCTTACAGGAGAAGAAGTACGGCTTTCAATGCCACTGAGCAGTGCATCCTCTCTGTCAAATCCGGAAATTCGTTTTCCGAAGGCTCTGACACCTTCTTCAATAGAATCGCCTACTGCTTTTGGCAGAACAGAGCGTACATTTGTCAGTATATATTCTCCCTTCATACAGGGAGTAACCTCTCCTAATGCTTCACTTGCCTGATTTTTGCAAAAATCACCAAACAGCTGAACAGGAATTTTTCCTTCTCCGAGCTCCCATGCTTTTTTCTCCAGATCACGCTGAAATTCTACGCCGCCAAGAACTCCTTTATCCGGGAAATCTTCTGGTGTAACTGTGACGATCATGGCACTGTTTGCATTTCTGGAATCACGTGCCTGATAGCTCATTCCGTTCACTGCGAGACGACCGGGTTCAGAGGATGCATTTACAACATATCCGCCCGGACACATACAAAAAGAATAAACACCTCTGCCATTTGCACACTTATGGGTTACTTTATAGCTGGCTGCACCAAGTAATTCATTCTCAGGCTCTCCATAAAGATCCATATTGATCATTTCCTGAGGATGTTCAATACGCAGCCCCACTGCAAATGACTTTGGCTCCATATAAACACCACGTTTCTGTAACATTTCAAAAGTATCTCTTGCACTGTGTCCTGGTGCCAGTACACAGATTTGTGCAGGGATTCTCTTATCATTGTTGATCTCAATTTCTTTTAATGTATTGTTCTCAAAAATCAGATCTGTCACCTTGGAACGGAAGCAGAATTTTCCTCCCATTTCTTCGATTTCATGACGCATTTTTTCAACAATACCAACCAGCACATCCGTTCCCAGATGTGGCTTCTGCTGATAAATAATTTCTTCCGGTGCGCCGGCAGCTACGAAACGCTTCAGTACCTCATGATTACGTCCGTAAGGATCTTTTACCAGCGTGTTCAGCTTTCCGTCGGAAAAGGTGCCGGCGCCGCCCTCTCCGAACTGTACATTGGACTCAGGGTCAAGAACACCATTTTTCCAGAAATTCTCTACTGTTTTCTGACGTTTCTCAGCCTCTTCTCCGCGTTCAAGTATTATTGGACAATATCCGGCCTTCGCAAGATACCATCCGCAGAAAAGCCCTGCAGGACCACTTCCCACAATAACGGGAGAATGTAAAAGAGGTGTCTCACCCGGAGAGGGAAATTCATATGGTTTCTCTTTTGTTAACATAATGTTGTTATTGTTAACTTTTTTGGCAAGTTTCTGTTCATCTCTGATCGTTACGTCTACAGTATATACAAAGATTTTGTCATTTTTGTGTCTGCAGTCCAGAGATTGCTTTTTTATCTCGTAAGTAAAACTGTTTCCGGGATTTTTTAATGTTTTTGCAATCTTTTTTTCGAGCTGTGCCTTTGTATGTGTGATTGGAAGTTTCAGCTGTGAAATTCGAATCAATTTTTCTCCTCCTTTGCTGCATTTTTGCCGGCCACTGCGCCGCTGCTCCATGCCCATTGCAGATTATATCCGCCGCATGTACCGTCAATATCCAGAAGCTCCCCTGCAAAATACAGACCCCTACAGAGCTTTGACTCCATGGTTTGAGAATTTACCTGTGAGGTATCTACTCCCCCGGAGCAGACCTGTGCCTGTGAAAATGACATGCCATCCTGCACTTCAAGAGGAAATTCCCTTATGGCAGAAACCAGTTGTTTTTGTGATATAAGGATTTTGATAAGCTTTTCCGGGAAAAGTCCCACCAGGAGTTCTTTTTCTTTTTTATAGGGACATGCCTTCTTTCGTGCATACAGGAGTTTCTTTAATTCTTCCTCTGACAGCTCCGGCATGAAATTAATGTGAAGCTCTGCTTTATGTCCTTCTCTGACTGCACGTACTGCATAAGTGCTGAGCTGAAACACAGGGATTCCGGAAATTCCGTATTCTGTAAGCTGCAGCTCGCCACGTTCAGATTTACAGAATTTCCCATCTGTAAAAAGGGAAATTTCTCCTTCTGTACGCACACCAGCCCATGCCTTAAAAGAAGAGCCCTTACATTTCAGGGCAGTAAGTGCCGGATAAACCGGGACAATGCGGTGATGAAAGCTCTCTGCCAGCACATATCCGCTGCCGTCTGAACCTGAAACAGAAGATGCCTGGGATCCATTGGCAAGTATCAGTGCATCTGCATCATAGTGCCATCCTTTTGTCAGGATTTGGAAATTCTTTCCATTTGTCCCGGTTTTTATTTCTGTAACCTGTTCGTTTGTCTTTATTTTCACACCCAGACTGGCAGCCTCCATACACAGTACATCTACAACACTCTGCGCCTGATTGCTTCTCGGATAAAGATAGCCGTTCCTGTTTAAAGGATAGATTCCTATCTCTTTGAAAAACTCAATGGTATTCTCGACAGAAAACTCTCTGAGTGCATCTTCGACAAATTCCGGATGTTCGCCTCTGTATGCATCATCCGGTCTTGCAAGATTGGAAAAATTACATCTGCCGTTTCCTGTAGCACAGATTTTCTTTCCGGGTTTCTCGTTCTGTTCCAGAACAGTGACTGCTGCCCCGTTTCGGGCCGCCATGATCGCTGCCATCAGTCCACAGGCTCCTGCTCCTGTGATCACTACCTGTCTTTTTTTCATAAAGTTACAAGTCCTTTATCAACCATTTTCTGCAGGGACATCAGAACACCCAGTTTTGCATGTTCCCAGGTAAGTCCTCCCTGAAAATACACTGCATATGGAGGCTTCATCGGACCATCTGCAGAAAGCTCGATGGAAGAGCCCTGTACAAAAGCACCTGCTGCCATGATAACCTGACTGTCATATCCGGGCATATCCCATGGCTCCGGATCTACATAACTGTCAACCGGTGCTGCTGCCTGAATACCTTACAGAATGCGATCAGACCTTCCGGTGTGCCAAGACTTACCGCCTGAATGATGTCCTGACGTGGCTCTGTGGAATCCGGGATTACCGGGAATCCAAGTTTCTCATAAATATTTGCCGCAAACACAGCTCCCTTTAACGCACCCTTGGTAACCATTGGTGCAAGGAAAAATCCCTGGAAGAAAGAACGGTTGACTCCCAGAGTTGCGCCTACCTCACTGCCAAGTCCGGGACAGGTCATTCTGTAAGAAGCATTCTCCACGCACTCCTTAGTACCTGCAATATAACCGCCGATAGGCGCAAGTCCGCCGCCCGGATTTTTGATCAGAGAACCAACGATCATATCAGCTCCCACATCACTTGGCTCAATGGTATCTACAAACTCACCGTAGCAGTTATCCACCATACAGATCACATCCGGTTTAATACTCTTTACAAAAGAGATCAGTTCTCCAATCTGCTTTACAGAGAAAGACGGACGTGTCTGGTATCCTTTGGAACGCTGGATCTCCACAAGACGTGTTTTTTCATTGATTGCTTTACGGATGCTGTCATAATCAAAGGTTCCGTCTTCTAACAGTTCCACCTGACGGTAACTTACTCCATATTCTGCGAGAGAACCTTTTGACGGGCGGATGCCGATTACCTCTTCCAGAGTATCGTAAGGCTTTCCGGCAGGTGCCAGAAGTTCATCACCCGGACGGAGATTACCGAATAAGGCAATGGCCAGCGCGTGAGTTCCGCATGTGATCTGCGGGCGTACCAGACAGGCTTCCGTATGGAAAGTATCTGCATAAACCTTTTCAAGTGTTTCCCTGCCAATATCGTCATATCCATAACCGGAAGAACTTCCGAAGCATTCTGCGCTTACTTTATTTTTCTGCATGGCAAGAAGCACCTTCATCTGGTTATATTCTGCCGTTTTATCAAATTTTTCAAATCTTTCTTTTAAAGATTCCTCAATCTTATGACCAAAGTCATAAACCTCTGAAGAAATCCCAAGCTGTGCATACATTTCTTTCATAATTTGTTTCGTCCTCATTTCTGTTTGCATTATTATCTTTATTTTATCTCTGAATTTCACTTATTCTGTATCAGTGATTTTTAAGAAAAATTCGGTTATAAAATTCCTCTGTCCCTGCATACCTTCAGCATTTCATCAAGGATTCTGTCTTCATTATAGTCAAATTCATCCTTATTCATCCAGATGGTATCCTTCTCCCTGCGAAACCAGGTCAGCTGGCGTTTTGCAAAATGTCTGGTATCTCTTTTCAGGATCCTGACCGCTTCCTCTAACGGATACTCGCCATCCAGATATGCAAGGATTTCTTTATATCCAAGTCCCTGCATGGAAACCATCCCCCTGTGGTATCCCATATCTTTTAACTTCTGCACTTCCTCAAGGAGTCCCTCTTTTAACATCTCATCAATACGGTCATCAATCCGTTTATAAAGAAGTTCCCTTGGTACATTCAGCACAAAATATGCCAGATTATAAGGGGTTTCGTGTTCCTTCTGCTCCTGATTATGTGCGGAGATCGGCGACTGGTTCTGATGATAAAACTCCAGTGCCCTGATCACACGTTTTACATTATTGGCGTGGATTTCCCCGGCACTGACAGGATCAACATCCAAAAGCATCTGGTGCAGATATTCATTTCCCTTCTCTGCAGCAAGCTGTTCCAGCTCCTGACGGTATCCGTCTTCCTGCTCTGCCTGAGTAAAATCAATATCCTTTGTAATAGCCTGTATATAAAATCCGGTTCCTCCTACCAGAACAGGAATTTTCCCCTTGGCATAAATTTCTTTCATGGCAGCTTTTGCCATCTGCTGGAATTTCACGATATGAAATTCTTCCTGAGGCAGCAGTTCATCTACCAGATAATGCTTTACTCCCTGCATCTCCTCCGGCCGATCTTAGCTGATCCAATATCCATATATTTGTAGACCTGCATGGAGTCAGCAGAAATGATCTCTCCGTTTACTGCTTTCGCAAGAGCGATGGATAGATGGGTTTTTCCTGCTGCCGTCGGTCCTGTAAGAACGATCAGTGGCTTTTTCATAATAGCTCCTTTATATAAACTATACAATACGTTTAAATTTCTTTTCCAGTTCTGTTTTAGTCATGGAAATAATCGTCGGTCTTCCATGAGGACAGTGATAGGGATTCTCCAGTGTAAGCAGTTCATCGATCAAGGCATTTGCTTCCCGGTCGGACATCTGGTGATTTCCCTTTACCGCAGCCTTACATGCCATGGTGGCCAGTCTGGAAGCAAAGATTCCAAGTGGATCCTTATCCTTCTCAGAAGCAAGATTGTCAAGCATTTCCAGAAAAAGTTCTTCCTCCGTAAGACCGTACAGATTGGCCGGGACTGCATTGATACAGTATTCCTTACCGCCAAATGGTTCAATCTCAAATCCAAAATCCTCGAAATATTTACGGTTAGCCTTAAGAAGAGCTTCTTCCTGAAGATTCAGGGATACGATCAGCGGCGGACTGAGATACTGGGATTCTACTGTCTGCTCACGAAACCTTTTTACGAAACGCTCATAATAAACCTTTTCATGTGCCGCATGCTGGTCGATAATAAAAAAATTTATCCTCAAACTGAACAAGCCAGTAAGTATCAAAAATCTGTCCGATCAGCTGATGACGGCTTCGGGATTCAGGAGCAAGAAGTTTCTCCTCAAATAATTCCAGCTGCTGTGGTCTGATTTCTTCTGATATTACATTTTTGTTTTGTTCTATCTGTTTTCTGTTTCCTTCTGAATCCACAGCAGTCTTCAGATATTCTGCAGTTTTCTGTTCTGCAATTTCCTGCTTTGTCTCTGAAAATACCGGTTGTTCTTCATTCTTTTTATCGCTTAGTGTTCCCTCAAAAAGCTGTTCCTCTGCCTTGGTAAGAGGATCCCTAGTCTGATAGATCTGCTGTTCACGCACTGCCTGTTCTGCCATTGTAACAGTTCCTCGTGGTAGTGCGGTATGCTCAGAAACCCTGGAAGCTGTATTTACAGTCTGTGGACGATACTCCGGAATTTCAGCCCGACGTCTGGTTTCAAATGGCTCCGGTACATCCCCCGGTTTTACCACAGGCTGCTGCTTTTTAATCGGTTCTTCTTTTCCAAAAGGCACTGTCTGGATCATTTCTCTTGTGGTAAGAGCCTTGTGGACTGTCTCGTAAACTGCATCATAAACTTCTGTTCCTCTTGCAAACCGCACCTCCATCTTGCTTGGATGCACATTTACATCCAGATCATTTCCCTCCATCTGAATATGAAGAGAAACAAAGGGAAACTTATGCTGCATGAGAAAACCCTTATAGGCATCCTCTATCCCCTTTGCAATGATCCGGTTCTTTACAAAACGTCCGTTAATATAATAATTCTCAAAGGTACGGTTACCTCTGGAAATCTCCGGTTTTCCCACAAAACCCTCAATCTTCATGAAATCATTCTCGTAGGATACCTCAAGAAGTGCTTTGGTGATATCTCTTCCATATATATTATAAATCACATCTTTCACATTGTAATTTCCAGAAGTATGAAGCTTCACCTGTTTATTCTGGATATATTTAAAAGAAATCTCAGGATGGGACAATGCCAGCTGCTCCATCAAAGTGCTGACATAATTTCCCTCCGTAGTATCTGATTTCAGGAACTTGCTTCTAGCAGGTGTATTGTAAAAAAGATTTCTCACCAGGAAAGTAGTTCCTTCCGGTGCTCCCATATCCTCTAAAGACTCCTGTACACCACCGTTGATCACATAACGGACGCCGCTTAATGCAGATGGGGTTTTTGTGATCAGTTCCACCTGTGCAACAGCAGCAATACTGGACAAAGCCTCACCGCGAAATCCAAGAGACGCAATGTGTTCCAGATCCTCAACCTTCTCAATCTTACTGGTGGCATGACGCAAAAATGCCAGGGGTACCTGATCTCTTTCCATACCCCCGCCATTATCTGTGATACGTATCATCTTTTTGCCGCCGTCTGTGATCTCCACTGTTACAGCAGTTGCTCCTGCATCAATTGCATTCTCCACAAGCTCCTTCACAATGGAGGACGGACGTTCCACTACCTCACCGGCAGCGATCTTATCTATGGTCTGCTGGTCTAATACTGCAATTTTTCTCAACTTTTATCACCATCTGTTCTTAATCTTGTTCTGCAGGTTATAAAGTGTATTCATTGCCTCGATAGGAGTCATGTTTCCCATATCAAGACCCTTGATTTCTTCTATGATGTCATCATCTTTAACGGTATCAAACAGGGACATCTGTGCCATATCCATCTGATCATATACCGGCTTCTTCTTTTTCGTCGTGGTTAAATCCTTTACTGCTGCCGTAATATCCGCATCACTGAGCTCCTCTACCAGTTCCTTCGCACGCTGGATTACAGAATCAGGCACACCTGCCAGCTTGGCAACCTGAATACCATAGCTCTTATCTGCACCACCCTGAACAATTTTACGTAAGAATACGATATCGTCTCCTTTTTCTTTGACTGCGATACAGTAGTTATTCACTCCTGGGATTTTTCCCTCCAACTCGGTAAGCTCATGATAATGAGTTGCAAATAAAGTCTTGGCACCACAGAGCTTGGTGTTGCTGATATGTTCGATTACCGCCCACGCAATGGCAAGTCCATCGAAAGTACTCGTACCACGTCCAATCTCATCAAGGATCAGAAGGCTTCTTGCAGTTGCATTTCTCAAAATATTGGCAACTTCTGTCATCTCCACCATAAATGTACTCTGACCACTTGCCAGGTCATCTGATGCACCTACACGTGTAAAGATTCTGTCAACAATTCCGATGTTTGCTTTTTCAGCAGGGACAAAACTTCCGATCTGTGCCATCAGTACGATCAGGGCAGTCTGTCTCATGTAGGTAGACTTACCTGCCATGTTCGGACCTGTGATAATGGATACCCTTTTCTTATGGTTATCCAGATATGTATCATTCGCAATAAACATATCGTTCTCTATCATCTGTTCCACAACAGGATGACGGCCGTTTTTAATATCTATCACACCTGTTGTATTTGTCTTCGGACGTACAAAATGATTTCTTTCCGCAACCAGGGCAAGAGAAGCAAACACATCCAGTGCAGCCACTGCCTTGGCAGTCTTCTGGATCCGCATAACTTCTTTCCCGACTGTATCTCTCACATCACAGAACAGTTCATATTCCAGAGCATACAGCTTATCCTCTGCCCCAAGGATCAGGTCTTCCAGTTCTTTTAACTCCTGGGTAATGTATCGCTCTGCATTGGTAAGCGTCTGTTTACGGATATAATTATCCGGCACCAGATCTTTAAAAGTATTGGTGATCTCCAGTGAATAACCAAATACGCGATTATATTTGATCTTCATTGTTTTGATGCCTGTACGCTCCCGCTCTTTGGCTCCAGTTCTGAAAGCCATTTCTTACCATCTGTCCTGGAACGGCGGAATTTATCTACATCTTCATTATAGCCCTCTTTAATAATGCCTCCATCCTTCTGTGCAAGAGGCGGATCTTCCACGATGGCACGTTTAATCAGATCTGTTACATCTTCCAGAGAGTCCATATCTTCATAAATTTTCTGAAGCAGGGGAGTCTTAAATTCTTTTAATACCTGTTTTATATATGGAAGCATTTCCAGTGAAGAAGCAAAAGCGATCAGATCCCGCGGATTAGCTGACTTATAACTGATACGGCTGATCAGTCGTTCCAGGTCATAAACAGGTCCCAGATATTCCCTGATCTCATCCCGGAGCATTCCGTTTTTATTTAACTCTTCCAGTGCTTCCAGACGTTGTTCAATCTCATCTCTGTCGATCAGTGGCTGTTCCACATAACTGCGGAGAGTTCTGGCTCCCATTGCTGTTTTTGTCTTATCCAGTACCAGAGAAGAGAACCTCTTTTCTGTTTCTCTCTCAGGTTTCCACAAGTTCCAGATTTCTGCGGCTGGAACTGTCGATAAGCATATATTTCTCTGCTGCATAGGGACGGATAGTTGTCATATGGGACAAGGCTGTCTTCTGGGTTTCTTTTAGATATAAGAAAAGAGCTCCTGCAGCAATGCTCCCGCAGTCATAATCACCAACGCCCAATCCCTCCAGAGAACCTACATGAAAATGATCTTTTAGTGTGCGGCGGCACAACTCGTCATCGAAATACCAGGAATCCAATGAAAAAACACAAATCCCAAGACGGTTCTGCAAGTCATCTGTATCTATATTAGACATATAAAAAGAATCATTACAGATAATCTCTGCAGGAACAAATTTATTGATCTCATCAAGAAGTTTCTGAGGTTTGTCCACCTCTGTAAGGAAACAGTCACCTGTTGTAATGTCTGCAATAGCGCATCCGAAATGTTCTTCCATAGACACAATAGACATCAGGTAATTATTCTTTGTCTCATCAAGAGCAGCAGCATCCAGTGTGGTTCCTGGGGTTACGATCCTTACAACCTCACGCTTTACCAGTCCTTTGGCTTTTTTAGGATCCTCTACCTGCTCACAGATTGCTACCTTATGTCCTCTCTCGATCAGACGATTGATATAAGTCTCCGCAGCATGATAAGGGACACCACACATGGGTGCCCTCTCCTCTAATCCGCAGTCTTTTCCTGTAAGGGTAATCTCCAGTTCCCTGGTGACAAGTAATGCATCATCAAAAAACATTTCATAAAAATCTCCCAGACGGTAGAATAAAATGCAGTCTTTATATTGTTCCTTTGTCTTGCAGTATTCCTGCATCATCGGACTCATTGCCATTTAATTGTTATCTCCTATCTTCATAACAGCTCACTGCTGTTTTTTATCTCATATATATTGTATTTTTGACATCTTAAGATTTTAACATGAATAAATAGAAGATGCAAGATAGAGTATAAACATTTATTCTATCATGTTGACTATATGTTACTAAACATCCTCCTTCACCATCCCTTTATAATTTATTTCAGCGTAGTCACGATCAGTTTACTTTCCAGGGCAGCTGCGATCATATTATCAGGGATATCTTTGGATACCACACTTCCTGCGCCAATCACTACATTGTTTCCGATTGATTTTTTACTTTTGCAGATGCTATAATTATAGTATTCTCATATATGGAAATCTATCAGAATAGTCTTTTGATTTTTATAAAATCGTACACGAGGTGAGCTTTTTGGATTTAATCAGAACAGAGCTTATGCCGGATTCCTCAGAAGTCGTTTCCTAGTAAGTGCTGCCAGATTTTTAAGCATTATATGCAACAGTCACCGGTTGACTTTCTGAATGCATACAGGTTGAAAATCAGCTGTCAGCTTCTGTGTACCACCCGGAAAAGTATTACGGAAATTGCCATGCTGTGTGGATTTAATCACCTGAGTTATTTTTCCAAATATTTTATGGAGTGTTATGGATGTACACCAAGGGAATACCGTGTACTTCATGATTCACATCATATTTGTTATTGTGATAAAACCACAATATTAGACATATCTGCGTGATAATTTCCTGATGATCCGGGATGGGGATGGTAAAGATGCAGAAGAACTGGCTTCTTCCCTGTGCAGGTATTATGAGGCTCGTAACCGTGAGGATATGGACAGACTGCCACGTGTGACTCGAGAAAATGTTCTGATCCTGAAGTATTATTCCTTTGAGAATTATTTCCTGGATCCGAAGATAATGGAAAAAATCGGAGTGATAAAAAGTGAGGATGATTTCTACGAAATCCTGTTGAAAAAGTGGAATGAATATCTATACAAATTAAAAAGCGGTCAGCATCTCACAGAAATGATCGGCCATGCTCTCAAAAATACTACAGATATCAGAGAACATATGGAAGAAATCCGTATCTGTCTCCGCGGACATAATTTATATGATATCTTTTACGGAAGATTCCGTAAAAACGAAACTGAAATCCTCAAATCCTATATAGAGGAGGCTCCAAGGGATACTTTTAAAGATATTCTGGATGCAATTGACCGTTTTGTTTATTTTGAGAACAGAAAAAAATAATTCATGAAGAGGGATGCCACGCATGGCATCCCCCTTTTCATCAGGAAACGGTCATTACTTTTCCCATAAACAGTATTTCGTTATTGCTCCTGTCATAGATCAGGAAGGCAAAAGGACGAGTGAGTTCCACATTTTTGATAACTGGTTCTTTCTCCTCTACAGCTGACATACATTCCATGATAACTGCTGTCACTGCTGCTGCTTTCGTGCCGTTTTCATCCAGTTCCAGTTTTGTTTTCTGCAGTATCGTATCTACATTTACATTTTTGTCTGCAATACCGGAGAAATCAGCGTTGCTGGAAAATATATTATCAAGCCCCAGGCTTGAGAGTATGTCATTTAGGATGGCGGTAGTCTCAAAATCAAGTTTTGGCATCTTACATTGTACTTCGTCATACTCTGGCTGAGATTTCAGGAGTCCACCAATATCCAGATCCTCAAGTGTAAAATCGCCTTCATCGACAGGCAGGATTCCGACAAAACTCAGTCCGTTTGCATACTCTCTGTCAAATGCTGTTGCCTTATCATTTTCATAATACCTGTCTCCGGCACAGGTCATGTATTTTGTCTTTTCATTGTTTCCAAACTTCTCTTCTGTATCAGAAACATTCCAGGGTTCTCCACTCCATCCGGACTCAAAATATAGTGAATTAGTTAAAGCACAGTCCGGTAGTATCATTGATCAGATCCGGGGTTATGATTTTCGGGATCAGCCTTCCGTATTT
>ENA-OPZM01000278-OPZM01000278.1-human-gut-metagenome-genome-assembly--contig:-NODE-278-length-22493-cov-2.645668_pt1 | contig 22493 bp, 28 predicted proteins | sample MGYA00242478_ERZ504493 | MGnify/ENA primary metagenome ERZ504493 (study PRJEB26092, sample SAMD00036227) | human gut metagenome | host: Homo sapiens | study: EMG produced TPA metagenomics assembly of... | reverse complement strand
GATAAAGATAAAACTAAAAGGACTTAGTCCCGTAGAATACAGAACTAAGTCTCAATTAGTAGCTTAATTAATATGTCCAATATTTTGGGTGCATATCACTGTGATATGCACCAAAATTAAGTCTTTTTATATCATTAATATATATTTATTAAATTTAATCTGTCAATTTAAGTAATCTTTTACCATCTGCAATCGCCACAACGGTTATGATGATGTCTGCCACCATCACGATAGCCATCACCATTGCCATCACGGTAACCGCGACCATAGCCACAACCATATCCATAGCCTTCGCCATCACAAAGAGCTTGTCTTTCTTCAATAGAAGCTAAAATTTTATCTGCTTGTTCTTGAGTAAATCTGCCATCTGCTACACGTGCTGCTAATTGATCTTTTCTAAGTTCTAAAATTTCTGCTTTAAACTCATCTAATTTGCCAGCTTCTTTAGCGATAGTGCCAAAAGATTTACCTGTATCGTGTCTTTCATCAATAACACTTTCTACGCTACGACCAGTGAGTCCAGCAACTATTTCTGCTGGATTATTATAAGCAGATGTCGCAAAAGCTGTAGTTGCAACGCTCAATGCTAATAATCCTGTAACGATAATTTTCTTTAAGTTTTTCATATTTATTCCTCCCTACTTATCTCTTATCTTTGATTATATTATAGCAAGACTTTTTGTCAAAATTATGTCTTTTTTGTTTTATTTTAATGGTATTTTAAAAATAAATTTTGCCCCACCATCAAAATTATTTTGAGCAATTAATTCTATATTATGTCTTTCTGCTATCTGTTTTGCTATAGCTAAACCTAAGCCTGTACCTACTTTATTATGCTCACCATGAGTTTTGTAAAATCTATCAAAAATATGTGGCAAATCTTTTTCATTTATGCCTATGCCATAATCACGAATAATAATTGTGTCATTTTTAGCCAAAACATCTACCTTATTATTTTCAAAAGAAAATTTGATGGCATTATCTAATATAATCAAAAACATTTGACGGAGTCTTCCATAATCACCAGAAATTTTTAAATTAGGATTTTTTAAATTAATATTTATATTAATATTTTTATTTTTAGCAATCTGTCTTGCACTTCTAACTACATCAGAAATTACATCATTTAAATTTAACTCCTGCTTTTCAATCGCAAAATCTGGATTTTGTAATCTGGATAAATCAAGCAAATCCCCTACTAATCTTTGCAAAAATTTAGCTTCATTTAACATCTGTAAATGATATTCATCAATTTGCTTAGGGTCTGTAATAATCTTATCACAAAGTGCTTCTAAAGAGCCTCTAATAACCGTTACTGGTGTTCTAAGTTCATGTGATATATTAGACACAAAATCCTTTCGCATTTGTTCTAATTTTAAACTTTCTTTACTAGCTTCATCTAAACGTCCAGCTAATAAATCCATTACATTTGCCAATTCTCCAACTTCATCTTTCTGTTTTATATTACATTTAGCCTGATAATTACCTTCGGCTAATTGCATTGCCACAGATTTCATCTTTGTCAAAGGTTTAGTGAAAAAATATGAAAATAATATTGCTAAAGCTAAAACAATAATAAGTGCTAAAATTATACTTATGCCCAAAATCATAAGCCCTTGATAAATCCCATCAGTGTACCTTCTACAGGCGAATGCAACAATACAGCTCCCCATACTTTTCCATTTGCATCTTTTATCGGTACACCTACAGTTAATGTCAATTGCGATAAAACATCACTAAATCCTTCACTAAATACTGTTTTATCTTGAAAGACTTCTCTGATAACTTCACTGGCATTTGGTGGCAACTCAGAAAAAGTATAATTTGCATGCATCATTTTATGATGTTGCATATTTCTTGGTGTGATGACATTCATATTCTCGTCTACAATCCAGACATTATAGCCCATAATTTCACTACTAAAATATAAATGCGCGCATATCCCATACCATTATATCGTCTACCTGTTGATAATGATTGTGCTAGCGATTGCGCATAATTTTGTAATTGCATCTTATGCAAATCCACAGTATATTGCTTGAATAATACTAAAAACACACCACTGATTATAATGGAAAAAATTATCAAGGCTAGTGCAAAACTTAAGCTTAATTTTAGAGCTATTTTATTGTTTAACATCATCACTTACCTCAAATTTATAGCCAACTCCCCAGAATAGTTTTTATTTCCCACTTATCATGAGGATATTTTTTCCAATTTTAGCACGCAATCTCTTTATATGGCTATCTACTGTTCTACTATCGCCGATATAATCATATCCCCATAATTTATTCAATAACATATCACGAGAAAAAACTCTATCTTTTTTTGTAGCTAAAGTCCATAAGATTTCAATTTCTTTTTTTGTAAGTGATAATACTTTATTATCTATACTCACTGTATAATCAGCTAAATTTATCTGTAAATTATCATAACTAAAAACTTGTAAATTTTCTGTTTTAGCTGAATACGTCTTAAAATAGCCTTTATTCTAGCCATTATCTCTCCTGGCGAAAAAGGTTTTACTATATAATCATCAGCACCGATTTCCAGTCCCATAATCTTTTCAAAATCTTCACCACGAGCAGTAATCATTATAATTGGCACATTAGAAGTTTTGCGAATTACTCGACACACTTCAAAACCATCTATTTTAGGCATCATGACATCTAATAAAATAATATCTGGTCTCTCCCTTTGAAATACATCTAAAGCCTCTTGTCCATCTACAGCAATAACAGTTTGATATCCTTCCTTTCTAGCATAAGCTTCTAAAATAGAAATAATTTGTTTATTATCATCTACAATCAAAACCTTCATAAAAAAACTCCCTTTATATCTATATTTTTTATTCTAAAAGTTGATAAAAAAAAAAGTGCATAAGATAAAGTAAAAACTTTTTCTTACACACTTTTAGCTTACCCTATTTTTATATTACAAACAAGGTGAATATATTTAGATTTTTTCAGTAGTGGAAATAGCAGGTTCTTTAGCTACAGCATCTGCTTGTTTTTCTTCTACTACTTCAGCATTTTTCACTTCTTCTGTAGTGGAAGTTTCTTTTTCTTCGCTATTTGCTTCTTTGATTTCGCAAACGCCTTCTAAGCTACCAGTTTCCATGATAATTTTTAAATCTTTTTCTTCTAAAGTTTCTTTTTCAATCAAAGCTTTAGCGATTAAATGAAGTTTATCTATATTTTCGATTAATAATTTACGACATTCATCGTAAGCTTCTTCAATATAACGACGAACTTCTTTATCAATAGCACAAGCTACATCTTCACTGTAATTGCGTTGATTATTGAAATCACGACCTAAGAATACTTGATGATCTTGTCCATCACCAAAAGCAATCGGACCTAATACATCACTCATACCATATTGAGTAATCATACTACGAACTAAACCAGAAGCTTGTTGAATATCATTAGAAGCACCTGTACTGATTTCTTTAAGTACAACTTCTTCAGCAACACGACCACCGAGCATAGTTTTCAATCTATCAAGTAACTCTCCACGTGTAGCATAAGAGCGATCTTCTTTTGGTAACATTAAAGTATAACCGCCAGCTCTACCACGAGGAATAATTGTTACTTTATGCACAGGATCAGCATTTGGTAATAATAAACCGATTAACGCATGACCGCCTTCATGATATGCAGTTAGACGTTTTTCACGATCACTGATTACTTTAGATTTTCTTTCAGGACCTGCAATTACACGTTCTATTGATTCTTCTAAAGAATTCATAGAAATAGTCTTTTTATTTCTACGTGCAGATAAAAGCGCAGCTTCATTTACGAGATTACTTAAATCAGCACCTGTAAAACCTGGTGTACGGCGAGCTAATACATCAAGATTAACATCACTATCTACAGGTTTACCTTTTGTATGCACTTTTAAAATAGCTTCACGACCACGAACGTCTGGTCTATCAACAACGATTTGTCTATCAAAACGTCCTGGACGTAAAAGAGCTGGGTCTAAGATATCTGGTCTATTTGTAGCTGCGATGATAATAATACCTTCATTAGCTGCAAATCCGTCCATTTCAACGAGTAATTGGTTAAGTGTTTGTTCACGTTCATCATGACCGCCACCTAAACCTGCTCCACGCTGACGACCAACAGCATCAATTTCATCGATAAATACGATACATGGTGCATTTTTCTTAGCTTGTTCAAATAAATCACGAACACGAGATGCACCAACACCAACGAACATTTCCACAAAATCAGAACCACTGATAGTGAAGAATGGAACGCCAGCTTCACCAGCTACAGCTTTAGCAAGTAAAGTTTTACCTGTACCTGGAGGGCCAAATAATAATACACCTTTTGGAATTCTTGCACCAAGGTCATTGAATTTCTTTGGATGTTTTAAGAACTCTACAACTTCAGCAAGTTCTTGTTTTGCTTCATCAGCACCAGCAACATCACTGAAAGTAACTTTTACTTTACCATCACCCATCATTTTGGCACGGCTTTTACCAAAGCTCATTACACGGCTACCGCCACCTTGTGACTGTTGCATGATGAAAAACCATACACCAATGAGTAAAAGCATAGGAAGTAAAGAAGAAAATAATGTTGTCCACCATGGTGTTTCAGGCGGATTTTCTGCTTTTATATCTACGCCATTATCGCGAAGAGTTTTTACAAGTTCTTCATCGCTATTTGGATATCCTGGAGTAATAGTTGTAAATTCTGTACCATCTTTCAATGTACCTTTAATATTGCTATTTTGCATAACAACTTTAGCTACATTTTTGTCATCGACTTGTTTTACAAATTCAGTGTAATTTATTTCTTGTTTATTGCTTGTATCTACTGAAAAATGGTCGATTACAGTTATTGCTACAAGAATGATTAACAAGTAAAAACCCACATTCCTCAAAAATTTATTCAATCTTATGCCTCCTCATAGCATTGTCTTCAAATCATAATGATTAATTATATCATATAACACGTTAATTAATAGTTATTCTATGTTAATTATCATTATTTTGTATATACTTCTGGTTTTAAAATACCAATATATGGTAAATTACGATATTTGCTATCATAATCTAAACCATAACCAACTAAAAATTCGTTAGGCACTTCAAATCCTACATAATCAACTTTTACATCAACTTTCTCTGCGTTCAGGTTTATTTAATAATGCACATAATTTTACGCTAGCTGGATGACGAGATTCCATATTTTTCAATAAATAAGATAAAGTAAGACCAGAATCTACGATATCTTCAATGATGATAACATGTTTGCCTTCAATGCTAAAATCTAAATCTTTTAAGATTTTAACTGCACCGCTACTAGTAGAGCCTTTACCATAGCTAGATGCTGCCATAAAATCAAAAGATACAGGAACATTGATTTCACGCACTAAATCAGCATAGAAAATAATAGCACTTTTAAAATACCAATAGCATAAATTTCTTTTCCAGCATAATCACGATTGATTTCAGCTGCAATTCTTTTACACCTTCACGTAATTGCTCTTCTGTATAAAGTACACTCTGGATATCATCTTTCATTGTTTTCATAATTTAAAACCCACCTAATTATTATTTTTTTAATTTTAAATATAGTATATGTTTACTATTTTTATTTACTAAATAATTATTATCTTGTTGTATACAGCTATCCAAATAATTCCCTTTTCATCACAAACCAAAGGAATTTTATCTCTATCTTCTGCCGGTATCTTTCTATCAATTAGAATGTCTTTTATTTTTTTACTGCCTGTCATGCCTTTAGGAGTATTCTATCCCCATTTTGTCTTTTGCGAATAAATAAATCTCCCTTAATCTTATCCATATCAACAAAACAATGTTCTCGACCAGATAATTTCATGACCTCATCTTGCCCACAAATTTTATCTATAATCAATGATTGTTCATAAGGCAATTTTATTTCTTTTTTCGTCAAAAGTAAACCTAAATCTATTTTTATGGATATATTTTGCTCTTTTTCCTCAGAATTTTCAATTGGCAAAATTTCTTTTTCACTAAAAGTTAATCTATCATAATTTATCTTTACTTGCAAATTCTTCGGTAATTGCAAAATTAAACCAGTATGTCCATTGTATAAAAACTTATCAATTTTATCAATATGAACAAAACTAATATTTTCTAAATTCCTTTTAAATTCTTTTATAATATACCTATATAAAGCATTTCTTATTGCCTTATGTTCTTGTTTCAATACTTTGATATCTATTTTTATAGATTTTCTACCTTGATTATCTATATCTACTATGACTTTATCTCGATAAAAATTTTTTACATAGTAATTTATAAAATCATTTTCTTGAGCAATAATCTTGGCACTATTACAAATAGCTGTTACTACTTTAGGATTATATGCTTTTAATCTAGGGATTAAATCCAAACGTATGCGATTGCGTTCATAATCTAAACAATTATTTGTTTCATCTAAACAAGGATTGATATTTTCAACTGAACAATATGCTTCAATTTCTTCACGATATAAACATAAAAATGGTCGTATAATATCTTCATTTTTAGCTTTCATACCGCTAAGACCTGCTGTTCCTGCACCTCTTAAAAGATGCTGTAATACAGTTTCTGCTTGGTCATTTAAATGATGTGCTGTTACTATTTTTGTGGCATTTTGTGCTTTCGCTATTCTGCGTAAAAATTGATAGCGCAATTTTCTAGCCAAAGTTTCTACAGATAATTTTTCTGTTTTAAGATGCTCTAATACATTTAAATGTTCCATAAAAAAAGGAATATTTTTTTGCTCGCAATAATTTTTTACATACCATGCATCATTTAATGAACTTTCCTTGCGAATACCATGTTCAGCATGAGCTACAATAATCTCTAATTTATATTTAACACTGAGTTTTTGGAAGATATCCACAAGTGCCATGGAATCTGGCCCACCGGAACAAGCAATCAATAATTTATCATGAGTCTCAAATAAATCATATTCTCTAGCAAAATTTTCTACGCGCTCAATTATTTCCATCATATTTATTACATCTGCATTATTATTTACGCTCATAAAAAATTACCTCAAGATTAAATTCATATTCATATAATTTTCCAGCTATTAACAAAAAGCACTCTTTAAAAAATTAAAGAGTGCTTCTTAGTTTTATTCATATTTACGAGAACCGCCACCACGGCCACCACGTTTAGAATCTGTCTTACGACGTAAATCAGTAAGTTTTTCATCACTATCTTTTAAAAACTTGGATAATTTATCTTCAAAAGAAGCGCCGCTATTATTGTGTTTACGGAAGTCATTATTAAATTGCTTACGAGGAGCAGGACGATAATTACTACTCTGTGCAGGACGAGTATTTTGTTCTTCGACTTTTTTCTCCTGTAATTGTTTAATAGATAAACCTATTTTTCCATGGTCATCAACACTTAGTACTTTAACTTTGACTTTGTCTTTTTCTTTCAAAAAATCATTTACATCTTTAACGTAAACATCTGCAACTTCAGAGATATGTACTAAACCAACTTTTCCACCAGGTAATTCAACAAAAGCGCCAAATTTAGTAATACCTGTTACAACACCTTCTAGGATATTGCCAACTTCGATTGACATACTACTTTTATGTCCTCCTTAAGATAATTAGCTTTAAGCTTTTATTATTATAACCTTGCTAAACAAATAGTGTCAATAAAATGTTATTCTTTTTCTTCAGAAATATATGGCACTTCGCCTGGTTTTGTCATACCTAGCTCTTCGCGAGCTACTTTTTCCACATATTCGAGCTTATTTAAATTATCTTTTTCTCTACTTAATTCTTCATTTATTTGTTTTGCTTTATTTAATCGCTCTTCGGCTATAATAGTCTGTTCTTCTACTTGGCTTAAATACACTTCTTGTTTAATAATTATAAATCCCAGATAACCAATCATTATCACAAAAGCGAATATTATAAACCGTTCCATTATTTTTCTGAACATATTTTCACCTATTAATTTATATTTCCCTAATACTAATCTAAACCTAACATATTTGCAATAACATCTGCTATATTATCAGAAGCATATGGTTTCTTTAATACCTTAGCATTATTTCTAAGTTTTGGCAAAATAGTTGCATCAGATAATACTTCACGTACCACTGCATCTAAGGTATCTTGATGTTTCACCCAAATGGCAGCGCATTATCAGAAACAAATTTTGCATTATCCACCTCTGGCCCTGGTATTGGGTCATGTAAAATCATTGGTAATTCTCTAGTCAATGCTTCACTTATTGTAAGCGCACCAGGTTTACTGATTAAAAATGTAGCCACCGACATAAATTCTTGAATATTATGCGAATATCCCCATACGAAAATTTTATGCTTGGAATGCTGTGCATATTCATTCATCTCTGACCAAAGCGCTACATTTGCTCCTGTAATTACGAGAATTTGAATATCTTTTTTTCAAGCGTTCTAATTGGCAAAGTGCATTTTTTACGCCACCTAAACCGAGACCGCCACCCATAATCAAAGCTACAGGTTTATCTTTTTCCAATTTGAATTTTGCCAATAAATCATCTCGATTATAATCTACACGAAAATTATATCCCACAGGTATACCTGTAACAAAAATGCGTTCTTCTAATAAACCTTGATTTACCATTTCTTTTTTCAATAAATCATTAGCAGTAAAATAAATATCAATATTTTTATATAACCAAAATTGATGTACACAAAAATCTGTCATCACTGTGATTAAAGGAATATTTATTTCTCCTGTTTGCTTTAGATAAGATGCAGCTGCACATGGAAAAGGATGAGTACAAATCACCATATCAGCTTCATATTTTTTTATAAGCTCACGCATATCTTTTTTCATAGCATGAGCAAAAACAGATTGTATTGTACTTCCTTTTGTAGAATCTGATGTAAATTTATAGAAAAATTCATACACACTTGGTGTATGGTCGAGCATCTTTAAATATATATCTTTAACTAGACTATTGAAATAGGCTGTTTCTGTTGACATAAAATCAATAACATTCATTTTATTGACAGGATATTTTCTCTTTATCGCCTCTGCAACAGCATTGGCAGCCTTATTATGACCAGACCCCATTGATGCTGTAACCACTAGAATATTTTTACCTGACATATATTTTCCCCCAGATTATCAACTTAGTTCAATCATATTTTAATTTCGAATTTGTTAAATATGTATTAAAGTCTTCTTATTACTTGCAATAATTTACATTTTATCATATTCATTTTATACTGTAAAACAAATAGCTATTAATTATATGTAAAAAATAAATTAAATACTATCTATAAAAATCAAGTATAGGAGGTAATATTTATTTATGAATAAACGTTGGGAAATTCTACCCATTGATGAAAAAAAACAAATCTTATTAGAAAAGAATTTGCATATATCTTCTAGTCTAGCTGAAATTTTAACTAGAAAAAATCTTGATGAAAACTCAGCTAAATTATTTCTCAATCCCACAAAAATTCCCTATCATGACCCTTTTTTGCTAAAGGATATGGAAAAAGCTTGCCAAAGACTTTTATTAGCTTTAAAAAATAAAGAAAAAATCTGCATTTATGGCGATTATGATGTAGATGGTGTCAGCTCCACTGCCCTTTTAATGACAGTTTTTACTAAATTAGGCTTTAATATAGACTATTATTTACCTGACCGCCATAGTGAAGGATATGGTCTTCATATCGAGTCCTTACAAAAATTAATACCTAAATATGATTTATTAATCACTGTTGACTGCGGTATTACAGCTCTTGATGAAGTTGATTATGCCAAAGATAAAATCGATATGATTATCACAGACCACCATTTACCTCGTGAAATTCTTCCTGATGCCTTTGCTATTATCAACCCTACACAATCACAATGTAATTATCCCAACAAAAATCTTTGCGGTGTAGGTGTAGCCTTCAAACTTTGTCAAGGACTATATCAAAGCTTAAATAAGGATATTCATGAATTAGAAAATTATTTGGATATTGTAGCTTTAGGCACTATAGCTGATATTGTACCTCTTGTTGACGAAAATCGTCGCATTGTCAAAAAAGGATTAGCTCATATTCAAAACTTAGGTATAAAAACTTTAATTGAAATCTGCAATTATGATGAAAATAATATAAATACGGGTCATATTGGTTTTGGTGTAGCTCCTCGTCTAAATGCTGCGGGAAGATTGACTCATGCTAGCATTGCTGTTGAATTATTATTAACCACTGATAAACAAACAGCTCATCAAAAAGCATTATATCTAGATGAAGAAAATAAACAACGTCAAGAAATTGTAGAAAATATTTTTTCACGAAGCTGTCAAAAAAATTGAAGAAAATAATCTTCAAGAAAATAAAATCATCATTGTTGTTGGCGAAAATTGGCATGAAGGTGTTATCGGTATAGCAGCTTCTCGCCTACAAGAAAAATATTATCGACCTATAATAATCATAGCGACTAAAGATAATATTGGTAAAGCCTCTTGCCGTAGCATAGATGGACTCCATATGAAAAATGCCCTCACTTATTGTGAACAAGATTTAATGGTTTATGGAGGTCATTCCAAAGCAGCAGGTTTTACGATTGATTTAGCTAAATTAGATGATTTTATTTCACATATGCAAACATATGCTGATGAACATTTAACAGATGAAGATTTAATACCAATTTATCAAGTAGAAACAGTTTTAACACCTCAAGATATAACCATGGATTTTATCGAGGAATTATCCTTACTTGAACCTTTTGGCATGGGAAATCCTAAACCACAATTTGTCTGTCAAAATCTCTTAGTCACTAAAAGCATGAAAATGGGCAAAGAAAATAATCATTTACGCTTTAATTTTGCTTATAATAATACACAATATACTGCTATTGGTTGGCATATGGCAGATGTTGCCGATGATATAAATAATAAATATGTAGATATTTTATTCCAGCCTGAATTAAACCACTGGAATGACCATACTTATCTACAATTTAAATTGAGTGATTTACGTCAAAGCAAACAAAAAATTTCTTATCTAGAAGAGTTTCCTGCTTATGACACAATTGGTAAAATATATCTTTGTCTGCGCAATCAAGAAAAAAAATATGGTCAAAGTATATTTTCCCTTAAAGATTGTCAAGCTTTATTAAAACAAATTTACAATCTAAATTTATCTGATTACAGTATAAAACAATGCCTGATTATTTTAAGTGAAATTAACATTTTAACAATAATTCAAGATAAAATTAAATTATTATCTTTACCTAATCAAAAAATAGATATAAAAAATTCTCCGACTTTTGCTAAACGATTTAATCTACAAAAGCTTTAAAAACCTTGATAAATTGACTTGAAATAATTTATTATATATAATTATAGAAGTTTTTTATTAGTAAATAATCAAAAATTTCAACTTAAAATATTGGAGGTAGATTAGTTTGAAGTATATGAGCGGAAAAGAACTCCGTAGAAGATACCTTGACTTTTTTTGTCAAAAATGGACATTTAGAACTTCCTAGTGCATCTTTAATTCCAAAAGATGACCCTAGCTTATTGATGATTGGTGCTGGTATGGCTCCTTTCAAAGCTTATTTCACAGGTAAAATGACACCACCTTGCACTCGTATCACTACAAGTCAACGTTGTGTTCGTACTGGTGATATTGAAAACGTAGGTCGCACAGCTCGCCACCATACTTATTTTGAAATGCTTGGCAACTTCTCCTTTGGTGATTATTTCAAATATGATGCTATTAAATGGGCTTGGGAATTTTTAACTGGAGAATTAGAACTTCCAAAAGATAAACTTTGGGCTACAATCTATCCTGATGATGAAGAAGCATATAAAATTTGGACAACAGAAACTGACATCAATCCAGAACATATCGTTAAATTAGAAGATAACTTCTGGGAAATTGGTAGCGGTCCTTGCGGTCCTGACTCTGAAATTTTCATTGACCTCGGTGAAGAACGTGGTTGTGGTAGCCCTACATGTGGCGTTGGTTGCGATTGTGACCGTTATCTTGAAATTTGGAACCTTGTATTTACTCAATTTGACCGTACTGAAGATGGAAAATACAATCCACTTGTACATAAAAACATTGATACAGGTTGTGGTCTTGAACGTCTTGCTTCAGTATTACAAAATAAACCATCTAACTTTGAAACAGATTTAATGTTCCCTATCATTGAATATGCTAGCAAAGTTGCTAATAAAGAATATGGCAAAGATAAAGAAACCGATATTTCTTTAAAAGTTATTGCTGACCATGCTAGAAGTATTTCCTTCATGGTTATGGACGGTATCTTACCTTCTAATGAAGGTCGTGGCTATGTACTTCGTCGTTTATTACGTCGTGCTGTACGTCATGCTCGTATGCTTGGCATCGAAGATAAATTCTTAGCTGGCGCTGTTGATGTAGTTGCTGAAATCTACAGTGGTGTTTATGATGAACTCACAAATAGAAAAGATTACATCAAAAAAGTAATCAGCTTAGAAGAAGACCGTTTTGCAACTACATTAACTCAAGGTATGGATTTATTAAATGCTGAAGTTGAAAAACTAAAAGCTGAAAATAAAACTGTTCTTGATGGTGAAGTTGGTTTCAAACTCTATGATACTTATGGTTTCCCTTGGGAATTAACAGATGAAATTCTCCATGAAAATCATATGACTTTAGATAAAGAAGCTTTTGATAAAGCTATGAACGAACAACGCACTCGTGCACGTAATGCTCGTGGCGAAAACAAACGCATGGATATTCCTGATTTACGTGATAGCAATATCGGTGAATTAAAAGTTGATGAAACTGCTCGTCAAGCTAAAATCGTTTGCATTTGGAAAGATGCTAAAACTACAAATAGCCTTGAAGACGGCGATGAAGCTGGTCTTATCTTAGACATTACACCATTTTACGCTGAAGGTGGCGGACAAGAAGGTGATATTGGTAGCTTAAAAACAGATATGGGTAATGCACAAGTTATTGATACTAAAAAATTACCTGATGGTTCTGTTTATAATATTGTTCATGTAACTGAAGGTAGTCTTCATGTTGGAGATACTGTAGAAATAACTGTAGATATGGAAAATAAACTCGCTTCTGCACGTAACCATACAGCAACACATCTTTTACAAGCTGCTTTAAAACGTGTTGTTGGCGACCATATCAATCAAGCTGGTTCTGCTGTAAATGCTCATCATTTACGTTTTGACTTCTCTAGCTTTGAACCAATCTCTGCTGAACAATTACAACAAGTAGAAGAAATGGTAAATGCTGAAATTTTAACAGGTAAAGATGTAGAAATTTCTTATATGAACCAAGAAGATGCTAAAAAAGCTGGTGCTATGGCATTATTCGGTGAAAAATATGGCGATATCGTTCGTGTAGTTACTGTACCTGAATTTAGTATGGAACTTTGCGGTGGTAGCCATGTTAAAAATATCGGTCAAATCGGCATGTTCAAAATCATCGGTGAATCTGGTGTAGCTGCTGGCGTTAGACGTATTGAAGCTATCACTGGTAAAGCTGCTATTGATTATATGAATGCTAAAGCTAAACTTTTACAGACAGCTATAACAACTTTAAAAACTAACGAAAGCAATCTTTACGATAAAATTGCAAACCTTCTTCAAGAAAATAAAGAAATGAAAGCTGAAATTGCTAAAGTTCAAGCTGAACGTGCTAAAGCTGATTCCAATAAATTATTAATGGCATTAAAAGAATATAATGGTGTTAATGTAATTGTTGGTAAAATTCAAGCTGCTAACATGGATGAACTTCGCAACAATGCAGACCTTCTTTGCAACAAATTCGATAAAGCTGGTGTAGTTGTTCTCGGTGCTATACTCAACGATAAAGTTAACTTCGTTGTAAAAGTAAATAAAGACGGTGTAGCTCGTGGCTTACACGCTGGTAAAATTGTAAAAGAAGTAGCTATGGTTACTGGCGGTAACGGTGGCGGTCGTCCTGATATGGCTCAAGCTGGTGGTAAACAACCAGAAAAATTAAATGATGCTTTTGCTAAAGCTCATGAAGTAATTCAATCTCAAATTAAATAATTATATTTAAACTAGCAAGGGGGCTAATTATCTAGCCTCCTTTTGTTTTCTTAAAGTAATATTGACTGTCTTTAAAACTATTTTTTGTTATAATTAGTACATAGATTATATATTAATCTACTATATGACAATATATAGATATTTTGAGGTGATTATTATGTCCAACATTAAAGATGAAACTATGATGTTTAATTTTGGTGCAGATGATGATAAAGCAGCAAAAGCACTTTGTTTATCTTGCCGTGCTATGCTCGAAAAAGGTTACAGTCCAATCAATCAATTAGTTGGTTATCTTTTATCTGATGACCCAGCTTATATCACAAGTAACAAAAATGCTAGAAATGAAATTCGTAGATTAGGACGAGATGAATTACTAGAAGAACTTGTACGTTTCTATTTAGAAAACAATGAGAATATAAAAAAAGGTGAATAAATATTTATGAGAATAATGTCCCTTGATATCGGTGATAGAACTGTTGGCATTGCCGTAAGCGATGAACTTTTATTTACAGCACAAGGTGTAGAAACAATTCGCCGTAAATCTTATAAACACGATTTAGCTCGTATTCGCGAATTAAGCAAACAATACGAAACTAAAAAATTTGTCGTTGGCTTACCTAAAAATATGAATGGTACAGTTGGCGAACGATGCGATATTGTAAAACATTTTACAGATAAAATCCTAGAAGATATTCCTGATGCTGAAATTATCTTTTGGGATGAACGTTTATCTACTGTTGCTGCTGACCGTTATTTATTAGAAGCTGATGTCAGTCGTGCAAAACGCAAAAAAGTTATTGATAAAATGGCTGCTGTATTTATTTTACAGGGCTATCTTGATAGTTTAAAATAACTTAAATTTTATGATTTCATTTGGAGACTTTTTATTTATATGACTAGAATTGATAGACGAAATGCAGACCAATTGCGTCGTTTTAAAATAACAAAATACTTTCAAAAATATCCAGCTGGCTCTGTTTTAATTGAAACAGGCAATACTAAAGTAATTTGTGCTGCTACTATTCAAGATGGCGTTCCTTCATTTTTACGTGGTAGCGGTACAGGCTGGTTAAATGCTGAATATTCCTTACTTCCATCAGCAACATTGACCCGTTCTCCTAGAGAAGCCTCTCGTGGTAAACAAAATGGCAGAACACAGGAAATCCAACGTCTTATAGGACGCTGCCTTCGCAGTGTTATGGATTTTAAAGCTTTAGGTGAAAGAACAGTCATTATTGACTGTGATGTAATTCAAGCCGATGGTGGTACGCGAACAGCTTCAATCACTGGAGCTTTTGTTGCATTAGCTGAAGCTTTAGCCACTATCTACGACCCTAAAAAACCATTTCCATTAAAAGATTTCATGGCTGCTATAAGCGTAGGTATCTCTAAAGATAATGAACCTATATTAGATTTATGTTATGAAGAAGATTCTACCGCTATAGCTGATATGAATATCGTCATGACAGGCGAAGGCCATTTTGTAGAAATTCAAGGTACTGGTGAAAAACAACCTTTTACACATGAGCAATTCAGTAAAATGCTCGCCTATGCTCAAAAAGGTATTGATGAATTAATCTCTTATCAAAAAGATATTTTAGGTAATGACTTAGTTTGGAAAATAGGAAGGATTCCATGATGAAAAAATTATTGTAGCTACAAAAAATCAAGGCAAAATAAAAGAAATGATAAATGCATTTAAAAATTTACCTGTAGAACTTCATTCTTTAAGTGAATTTGGTCCTTTACCTGATGCTGTTGAAGATGGTACTACTTTTGAAGAAAATGCTATCAAAAAAGCAAAATTTTACGCTCAAAAAACAGGCTATGCTTGCTTAGCAGATGATTCAGGTTTAACCATTGATATTTTAGATGGAGCTCCTGGTATTTATTCAGCTAGATTTGCTGGTTACCATGCAGACGATTTAGCTAATAATAAAAAAATGATTGAAGAGCTACAGAAAAAAAAAATGTAGAGCAATCAACTGCTCAATATGTTTGTTCTTTGGTCTTTGTAGATACTGATGGCAAAACATTAACTTGTACTCAAAAATGTGAAGGTATCATTCGCATTTTTGCTCAAGGAAATAATGGCTTTGGTTATGACCCATATTTTTTTTGTTCCTGATTTGCAAAAAACTATGGCTGAATTAACTATTGAAGAAAAAAATAATATTAGTCATCGTGGCAAAGCACTACGTGAAATGGAAATCCAACTAGGTGAATATTTAAAATGAAAATAGGAATTATGAGTGATAGTCATCATGATCTATCTGCTATTGATGATGCAATTTGTCTAGCTGACGATGTAGATTGTTGGCTTCATGCTGGCGATAGTATTGATGATGCTGGCTATTTAGCTGATGTATCTAAAAAACCTGTATATGCTGTTCCTGGTAATATAGATTGGTTTTCCACTAAGCCAAAAGAAATATTAGTAGAAATTGCTGGCAAAAAAAATATTTTTGACCCATGGTCATAAATATAATGTAAAATGGACAACTAAATATCTATATGAACAAGCCTCTAAATTAGGTGCAGATATAATAGTTTATGGTCATAGTCATGTAGGTAACGAAGAGCATGTAAATGATAAAATAATCATTAATCCAGGAAGTGTTTCTGAACCTCGAGATGGTCTAGACCCTTCTTTCATGATAATTGATATAAATAATGAAAAAATAAATCTTCAACGCATATTTTTAAAATAAAAGTTTTTTATATTTAAGATAAATATTTATAATGATTTTATATATTTATTTAATAAAATTATGTACTAAAATAAATAACTTTTTATATTTTTTAGTCTATAAATATATTTTATTTATAAAAGTGAACAGCCTTCAACTTTTAATAATATTAAGCTTCCAGCCATTTTAGGTGTTGAAAGACATTCAAAAATATGCTAAAATTTTCATTACATGAGGATATTTTTATCCAATTTGTTCGTGATAAATCCCCCACTACTTTTAACCAGTGGTGAGAGTTAATTTATTAGAGATGGGACAGATCTCAAAATAGATAAATTCTTATTTATTTAAAAATTTTCTACTTAAAAAATATATACTTATTAAGTAAAAATATGTCCTTAACCGTTAGTCATTAATGGGGATTGCCTAAATTTAGGAAGTTTAATAAAACAATGACTAAATATTTTAATCCATTGGAGGGGTTATGGTGCGTACAATCCAAGCAGAACAAATCACTCAAGAAGTAGCGCAGATGTGTAAAGAAGCTGCCTACTATTTACCAGGAGATGTGTTTGCCGCATTAGAAAGAGGTAGACTTAGTGAAAAATCTCCAGTAGGAAGAGAAGTACTCGACCAAATTATCACAAATGCAAAAATTGCAAAAGAAGAAGACAGACCTATTTGCCAAGATACTGGTATGACTATTGTTTTTGTTGAATTAGGTCAAGATGTTCACATTGAAGGCGGCAACTTAAATGACGCTATCAATGCTGGTGTAGCTAAAGGTTATACTGAAGGCTATTTACGTAAATCCGTTGTAGCTGAACCACTTTTCGATCGTAAAAATACTCAAGATAATACACCAGCTGTTATCTACACAGAAATCGTTCCTGGCGATAAATTAACTATCCAAGTTGAACCAAAAGGTTCGGTAGCGAAAATAAATCTGGCTTAAAAATGCTTGTACCAGCTGATGGTGTAAAAGGCGTTAAAAAAGCAGTTATGGATATTATCCTTCATGCTAGCTGCAATCCTTGCCCACCAATGGTTGTTGGTATTGGTATTGGCGGTACTATGGACCGTGCTGCTGTTATGTCTAAAAAAGCATTACTTCGTCCAACTAATGTTCGTAATGCTCATCCTGAATATGCAAAACTTGAAGAAGAGCTTTTAGAATTAATCAACCAAACAGGTATTGGTCCACAGCTCGGTGGTACAACAAGTGCTCTTGCTGTTAATATCGAATGGGGTCCTACTCATATCGCTGGCCTTCCTGTGGCTGTAACAATTTGTTGCCATGCATGCCGTCATTCTAAACGCGTATTATAATTTATTCGGGAGGTACATTTAAATGGCTGATAAAATTCGCATTACAACACCTTTGACTGAAGAACAGTCTCGTAAATTAAAAGTAGGCGATAGCGTTCTTATTTCTGGCGTTATCTATAGCGCACGTGATGCTGCTCATAAAGTTATGACAGAAGCACTTGCTCGTGGTGAAAAACTTCCAATTGATTGGAACAATCAAATTGTTTATTATCTTGGACCAACTCCAGCTAAACCTGGTAATCCAATTGGTTCTTGCGGTCCTACAACTTCTGGTCGTATGGACGCTTATACTCCTACAATGCTCGAACAGGGTATTAAAGGTATGATTGGTAAAGGTTCTCGTGATAAAGCTGTTATCGAATCCATGAAGAAAAATGGTGTTACTTATTTTGCCGCTGTTGGTGGTGCTGCTGCACTTATTTCCAAATGCGTAAAAAAATATGAAGTAATCGCTTATCCAGAACTTGGTCCTGAAGCACTTGCAGCTCTTACTGTTGAAGATTTCCCTGCAATCGTAGTTATTGACTCTGAAGGTAATAATTTCTATGAAATGGGTCAGGCTCCATATCGCACTTTAGATATGGATAAACTTTAATAATTAACAAAATCCTGAGCTCCTTTATTATCTTCTAGGAGGAGCTCAGTTTATTTTGCGAACCGTGGGACACACGGGGATAGCCATCTATCATTTATATTACATATAATTAATATATGGAAGCTTTTTTAAGCATGTCATAAGGTGTGTAAATTTTCCCTATGAAAATTAAAAAGTACAGGAGGTTCAAGGATGATTCACACAACATTTTATATTCGCAGATTACATTCCCTCTGCGGTATTGTTCCTGTAGGTTTATTCTTACTCGAACATATCTTTACAAACTCTATGGTATTAGGTGGACCAGCTCCATTCAATGCAGCAGTTGAGCATCTTGCATCTATTCCACATGAAATTATGCTTCCTTTGGAAATTTGCTTCATTTTAGTTCCATTCCTTTTCCATGGTCTTTATGGTTTGTACATTTTAATGCAAGCTAAAAACAACGTAAAAAGCTATGGTTATGCTCGCAACTGGAATTTCTATTTCCAAAGAATAACTGCTGTTATTATCTTCCTTTTCTTAATCTGGCATGTTGTTTATCTCCGCATTATGGTAAAAGGTGGCGGTACTCCTATTTCCTTCGAATTATTACAAGCTTATTTCCAAAATCCGCTTGTATGGGGTGCTTATACAATCGCTATGATTGCATCTATTTTCCACTTCTTTAACGGTCTTACTACATTCACTATGACATGGGGTATTGCAAAAGGTCCTCGTATCCAGACTTTCTTCTCTCGTGTATTCATGGCAATCTTTGTAGTATTATCCCTTTTAACAATTGCTTTCATGAGCATGTACTGGTTTAATCTATAAATTCTGATATAAGGAGAGACTCACGTGAAATCTACAAAAAAAATCATCGTTGTCGGTGGCGGTTTATCCGGTCTTATGGCTACGATTAAAATTTGTGAATCTGGCGGTATTGTAGACTTATTCTCTTATTGCCCAGTAAAACGTTCCCACTCCCTCTGTGCACAGGGTGGTATTAATGCTTGTATGGATTCCAAAGGTGAACATGATACTGTTTGGGATCATATCGATGATACAATTTATGGTGGCGACTTCCTTGCTGACCAATTAGCAGTTAAAGGTATGTGCGAAAACGCTCCAAAACTTATTAAAATGTTCGACCGCATGGGTGTTCCTTTCACTCGTACACCAGAAGGTAACCTTGACCTTCGTAACTTCGGTGGTGCAAAACATAAACGTACTTGCTTCGCTGGTGCTACTACTGGTCAACAGCTTTTATATGCTCTTGATGAACAAGTTCGTAAACTTGAAGTAAAAGGCAAAGTTAAAAAATACGAATTCTGGGAATTCGTTCACATCATTAAAAACAAAGAAGGCATCTGCCGTGGTATCACTGCTCAAAACATGAATTCCATGGAAATTGAAGCTTTCCCAGCTGATGCAGTTATCTTAGCAACAGGTGGTCCTGGTGTTATTTTCGGTAAATGTACAGCTTCTACAATCTGTAACGGTTCTGCTGTTTCCGATGTATACCAAGAAGGTGCTTACCTCGGTAACGTTGAATTCATTCAGATTCACCCAACAGCTATTCCAGGCGAAGATAAAAACCGTCTTATGTCTGAAGCAGCTCGTGGTGAAGGTGGTCGTGTTTGGACTTACAAAGATGGCAAACCTTGGTACTTCCTCGAAGAAAAATATCCAGCTTATGGTAACCTCGTTCCTCGTGATATCGCAGCTCGTGAAATTTATCAAGTTTGCGTACACATGGGTCTTGGTATCAATGGCGAAAATCGTGTATACCTCGATCTTTCCCACATTGATGCAGATTACTTAAACCGTAAACTCGCTGGTATCATGGAAATCTACGAAGAATTCGTTGGTGACGACCCTCGTAAAGTTCCTATGCAGATCTTCCCTTCCGTTCACTATTCCATGGGTGGTATTTGGGTAGACCGTAAACACAGAACAAATATTCCTGGTTTATTCGCTTCCGGCGAATGTGACTATCAGTACCATGGTGCTAACCGTCTTGGTGCTAACTCCCTTCTTTCCGCTGCTCATTCTGGTACTATTTCTGGTCCAGAAGCTATTCGTTGGGCTAACGGTGATTCCGCTTGGACAATTGAAGGTAAAACTATTGCTGAAGACAATGGTGCTGCTCTTACTGATGCAGAACTTGCTGCAGCAAAACAACAGACTGTTGATGAATTTGAAAAAATCATGAATATGAAAGGCGACGTTAACGCTCATAAACTCCATATGGAATTAGGCGAACTCATGCTTCGTTACTGCACAATTGAACGTATTAACAAAGACCTTGAATATTGCTATGAAGAAGTTAAGAAAATCCTCAAAAAATGGGATCATATCGGTCTTACTGATACTAGTCGCTGGGCTAACCAAGAAGCTATGTTCGTACGTCAGCTTCGCAACATGATCATCTACGCTCTTGCTATCTGTAAAGCAGCTCGTATGCGTGATGAAAGCCGTGGTGCTCACTTCAAACCAGAATTCCCTAACCGTGATGACGAGCATTTCTTAAAAACTACACTTGTTAGAATGAACCCTGAAACTTGTGAACCAGAAATCAGCTATATCGATTTTGATCACTCCTTAGTTAAACCTCGTCCACGTCGTTATGATGTTACTAAAGGAGGCAAAAAAATAATGGCAGATACTAAAAAAACTGTTCATTTGATTATTGAACGTCAAGATAGCCCTACTGGCAAACCTTACACAGAAGAATTTGAAATTCCTTATCGTCCTGCACTTAACGTAGTTGCAGCTTTAATGGAAATTCAGAAAAACCCTGTAACTAAAGATGGCAAAAAACTACTCCTGTAGTTTGGGAATGCAACTGCTTAGAAAAAGTATGTGGTGCTTGTATGATGGTTATTAACGGTCGTGCACGTCAAGCTTGTGCTTCTCTTATCGACAAACTTCCTCAACCAATCCGCATTGCTCCAGCTCGTACTTTCCCTGTAATCCGTGACCTTTTAATCGACCGTAGCGTTATGTTTGAAAGCCTCAAACGTATCCAAGGTTGGATTAATGTTGATGGTAGCTGGGAAAATCGTGAAGCTCCAATTCAAAACCCATATACTGCTGCTACAGCATATGAAATTTCCCACTGCATGACTTGTGGTTGCTGCTTAGAAGCTTGCCCTAACGTTGGTCCACAGTCTGACTTCATCGGACCTGCTCCAACAGTTCAAGCTTATCTCTTCAATTTACATCCATATGGTAAATTTGACAAAGAAAAACGTCTTAATGCTCTTATGGAAAAAGGCGGTATCACTAGCTGCGGTAACAGCCAAAACTGCGTAGAAGCTTGTCCAAAACACATCAAATTAACTACTTACCTTGCTCAGTTAAACCGTGATGTAAATAAACAGGCTCTCAAAAATATCTTTGACAAATAATAAAAGATATATCAATCAAATAACAAAAGGAGTTAGTTTAAAACTAACTCCTTTTTATTATCAAAAAAACAGCACCTTAAAAGGTGCTGTTTTCTATTTCATATCTTATTGTCTAAAGTAATGATAATTGTCTTTTATCTCAACTAATTCATCTAATTTTACATTTAAAGCTTTTGCAATAGACGCTATTACTAAAAAAGTTGGTTGGCGTTTATCATTTTCTATAAAGCTAACCATAGCTGTACTAATACCTGCTCTCATAGCTAATTGTTTCTGAGTCATCTTTTTTTCATGTCTTTTTTCGCAAATATTATATTTAATTGTCATAATACAAAGCTTCCTTTCAATATTGGATAATGGGGTGAATAATCCCAATTGCAAATAAAAAGTAGCTTTGTTTGTAATCAAAAACATACATCTCATTATCTAAATACTAAATAATATTTTAT
>ENA-OPZM01000277-OPZM01000277.1-human-gut-metagenome-genome-assembly--contig:-NODE-277-length-22498-cov-3.092978_pt1 | contig 22498 bp, 32 predicted proteins | sample MGYA00242478_ERZ504493 | MGnify/ENA primary metagenome ERZ504493 (study PRJEB26092, sample SAMD00036227) | human gut metagenome | host: Homo sapiens | study: EMG produced TPA metagenomics assembly of... | reverse complement strand
GGGAATCCACCTCTTTCAGCCATGGATATTCCTTTTTATATCCGGCCGGTGTGTTCCGGAGCATCTTTTTTTCTTTCTGGTAATAGCTGATCTTATCTGCAAGCATCTGGTTATAGATAAAGCGCTGCAGCCGATTGTTTGCTCTATCTGAACTCTCTGCTCTTTATTTGGATAGATCCTTATTTTTACGGCGCGGTTCATTCTTCTCACCCTGCTTTCTATATACTGCCGTATCGTTTCAATCGTTGCTCCGCCTGCACTGAGCAGACAGAAGATCTGACTCCAGAATGCATCTTTCATGGTCTAACTCCATTATATTTATCATCCTTTTTCTTATACCGACGGATATGTATTTATGAACTAATTGTTCTTTTTTCAGTATACTACATCAGGGAAGGGAGAACAAGTGTTTCTTTTATACTATAGAGATTTTTTTGAGCAGATATGATCAGATGTGCAATTCATCTCACCACCTGAAGAGGTGGGAGAATTCTTGCTACATTTGTTAAAACGAATACGAGAAAACTCGAAATCCGAACCATCACACTGCCCGGAACTCCGGGATATCCGCTGAAAATATGCGCCATGGCATCCATCAGCAATAACAGAGAAGCAAAACTCTCCATCAGGATAAGATACCGACGCTTTTCCCTGTCATAATTACTGCTCAGAAACATACATAATGCAGCTATGGCACAAAATGCACATCCCCATATAAGTATCGCTACCTGCAGTACTTTATCATCCGGCATAAAAAACACTCCTCACATTCGTCACTTACAATAAGTATTACACTTTACCGTGTAAAAGTCAACCTTTCAAAAAAATCCCAAAGTATTTCTACTCCGGGATTTTTTTCAGTTCTGATAAAATTTTAATTTCCACATCCTTTTCATTTCGCACTCCACGGCCTGCTACTACCAGAACATTCTCTTCCTCAAGGCTCTTTACCTTATCAATGACCCTGGATAACAGAATCATGATTCTGGAATCTGCCATTTTTTCGTTTACTGGAATAAGGTTGTCCTAAATTCTTTATTGCCAACGCCTACTACTTCCTCTGCCATTTTCTTATTGCGCCCGTAATTTTTTATTATTATAATCTGAACATGGGTGCTACCATAACGGTAGGCGGTTAGTCCTTCAACAGAGGGACTGTGGTCTACACTCCGTTACGGTCGGTGCTAAACGAGTGCCGCCGGCACTCAGCACCCCTCTGATTACATAGAAACCCGAAAGGAATCCACTGGAAAGGAAGGCTAAGCCAATGAGTATTGTTGACTTCATAGCAGTAGTGAGCTTCGGCTTAACCAGCTTTAGTATCGGATATACATTAGGCAAAAATAATCATAAACCACAAAAATAACCGCCCTGTCTGCAAACTAAGCGGTTATCTTTGATATCTTAATAGTAAAACGTACTAACCGTCTATCGGTAGCACTCTATTTCTATAATCATATTATCACGCATCTGTGAAAATGTCAAAAAGTTCTTTTTCCATAGTATGTAATACGAATTTGAAAAGTTACTGTTCACTCCGTTCTCAGTAACACGCTTCGCGATGCACAGAATTTATGCTGATCGCATAAATCGCGCGGTATGTCTCGGGTTTTCTGTGACCTTCGCTCACAAAAAAACACCTCGCGGGACATTACCAGTGAACAGTAACGAGTTATTCCATATCACGGTTCACCCGGATGTTCATTTCTTCCAGGGTATGGGAAATATCCTCATACCGGAACGCTCGTCTGGCCAGATATCCATACAACCTTCGCATCTGTCCTTCATCAAGCTCTGTGTCCGGCGCATATTTCTTTTCGATCGTCCTGCGTAATACCTCCCGCTCGTCCGGTTCCATAAGCTCTTCCATCTCATTCCAGGCATCCAGGGCAGTCTGACGGTCCACACCCTTTAACTGAAGTTCCGAGAGGATCTTCTGACGACTTCTGGATTCCATGCGGAAGGAGATATAGGTTCTGGCATAACGGGCATCGTTGATATACCCATAGGACTTCACATAAGCAATGGCATCTTCTACTGCCTCCGGTGAAAATTCAGCCTGACGGAGTTTATCCGTCAGGCCTTTCTCTGTGCGGTCCATATGTTCCAGAAGCCGCATGGCTTTCTTTCTTGCACGGTTTCGTTCTTCCAGATCCAGCATGGATTACTCTTCCTTCTCTGTATCTTCTGCCTGTACTGCTGCTTCTGCTGTCTCATCTGCCGGATCCAGATGATAATGTACACGAACCTTCTTCTCGATCTCATCGCGGATCTCCGGATGCTCTCTCAGGAATAATTTGGCATTCTCACGTCCCTGTCCAATCTTATCCCCTTCATATGCATACCAGGCTCCGCTCTTGTTTACGATGGAGCATTCTGCAGCCAGATCCAGGATATCTCCCTCTCTGGAAATACCGGTTCCGAACATGATATCAAACTCTGCCTGCTTAAATGGCGGAGCGACCTTGTTCTTAACCACTTTCACACGGGTGTGGTTTCCGACCATCTCACCACCCTGCTTCAATGTTTCCACACGACGTACATCCATACGGACAGATGCATAGAATTTCAGCGCACGTCCACCGGTTGTAGTTCCGGATTGCCAAACATTACTCCAACCTTCTCACGAAGCTGGTTGATAAAGATCACCACGCAGTTGGACTTGCTGATAACAGCCGTCAGTTTACGGAGTGCCTGTGACATCAGACGGGCCTGCAGACCTACATGGCTGTCTCCCATATCTCCTTCGATTTCTGCCTTGGGAACCAGAGCTGCAACAGAATCCACGATCACGATATCCACAGCACCGGAACGTACCATAGTCTCTGTGATCTCCAGCGCCTGCTCTCCGTTATCCGGCTGTGAAATATAAAGGTTGTCGATATCAACACCTATACTCTTGGCATAAACAGGATCAAGAGCATGCTCCGCATCGATAAATCCTGCGATTCCGCCTCTCTTCTGCACCTCAGCGACCATATGTAAGGCTACCGTTGTCTTACCACTGGACTCCGGTCCGTAGATCTCCACGATACGTCCCTTGGGAACACCACCTACACCAAGGGCGATATCCAGGCTTAAACATCCTGTGGGAACTGCCTCCACCTGCATATGGGAGCTGGAATCTCCAAGCTTCATGACAGAGCCTTTACCGAACTGTTTCTCAATATTTCCAAGGGCCGCTTCCAGCGCCTTCTGCTTCTCTTCACTGATCATTATGTAATCTCCTATTCTTTATTCTCTTTCTAATCAGGTTTCCTGCAATCCGAACCTTTGTTCGTGTTTTCTGTATTACATAGTATTATAAAACGGAATGATTGTCAATAAGATACTTGAAAATCCCTCTGTTTTTTTGTTGACAGGATCTCTGAAAATCCGACAAAAGGCTTCCCATACATGATTTCTTTTTCCTCTCTGAATACAAAAAAGCAGATAAAAAGATTTCCCTCTTCATCTGCTTTTTATGCAATACATTTCCTGTTACTGATCGTTGGTCAGCTTCAGTTTGTCCAAAACATAGAATACAAGCTTAACGCCATGGCAACCACACATGCCAGCACCATACCGGTAAGCTCAACATTTCCAAGCTTCAGGGCAATTCCGGAAAGACCTACAACAAAGACAACGCTTGTCAGCGTCAGATTTCTGGACTTGCTGTAATCCACGTGATTGTCAACCAGCATGCGAAGTCCGGAGGTTCCGATCATTCCGTAAAGAAGGAAGGAAATCCCACCGATCACCGGACCGGGAATGGTACTGATCAGGCTGCCAGTTTACCAAGGAAGGAACAGCAGATAGAAAGCACTGCCGCACCACCGATCACCTGTACACTGTAAACCTTTGTCACTGCCATGACACCGATGTTCTCACCGTAAGTAGTTGTCGGCACAGAACCAAGGCATCCGGAAACTGTGGTAGAGAAGAAATCTGCAAACAGGGATCTGTGAAGCCCCGGATCTTTCAGAAGATTTCTTCCAACAATCTTTCCGGTTACGATCTGATGACCGATATGCTCGGAGGTTACCAGAAGCAGTGCCGGAAAGATCGTCATAATGGCCTCAAAATTAAATTTCGGAGATGTAAAGTTGGGAAGAGCAAAAAATGCCGCTTCCCTTACCTGTGTAAAATCCAGAAGCCCGCATGCACCTGCTGCCACATATCCCGCAATGATCGCGATCAGGATCGGAATAACAGAAAGGAAGCCCCGGAACAGGATCTGCCCGAATACCGCAACTCCAAGTGTGACCAGAAATACGATCACATTCTTCGGATCTACCTTCTCGTCCAGAAGTCCTGCCGTACTTGCTGCATTTCCCGCAAGCTCCAGACCGATCAGTGCCACTACCGGTCCCATTGCCGCTGTAGGAAGCACGATATCGATCCAGTCTGTTCCGCACTGGCGGACGATCAATGCCACGCACATACCAGCAATACCCAGAACAACGAAACCACCAAGGGCATACTCATATCCATACTTGCTGATCACCAGAAGAGCCGGTGAAAGGAAGGCAAAACTGGAGCCCAAATAAGCCGGTGCCTTTCCTTTTGTGATGAAAATAAAAAGGAGTGTTCCCACACCATTCATCAGAAGCACAATAGCCGGACTGATACCAAAAAGGAATGGCACCAGTACGGATGCTCCGAACATGGCGAACATGTGCTGGATACTTAACGGTATCAGCATCTTTGCAGGTACTTTTTCTTCGACCTGTATGATTCTTTTTTCCACTCTCAAATCCTCCTGTTTTTTATTATCTCACAGATTATAGCACAGGTTTTCACATCGTGGGAGATTTTTTACACAAATATGCAGATACTGTGTGTTATACTGTTATTATCTCCGGAAAAACAGACATATTCCATAAATACAGCTGACGTCTGTTCCGGAAGGAATTTTTCAGAAAGGAATATTCTTCTATGAAAGCATACCAACGACTTCTATCCTATGTAAAAATATCCACACCCAGCAATGAAGAAAGCTCTTCTTCCCCCTCTTCCCAGTGCCAGTTTGACCTGGCCCGGCTTCTTGTGGAGGAACTGAAAGATCTTGGGCTCTCCGATGTGTCTCTGGATGAACACTGTTACGTTTATGCACATCTTCCTGCTACAAAAGGCCTGGAGCCTGCAAAGCACTGGCTTTATCGCTCATATGGATACGGTTTCCGATTTCTGTGACCATGTAGTCACACCGGTGGTCACAGAAGATTACGATGGAAAAGAGCTCCCTCTCGGCACAAGCGGCAGAACTCTTTCCCCGGAAATGTTCCCCCATCTTGCTTCACTTGCCGGGCGTACCCTGATCACCTCAGACGGAACCACGATCCTGGGCGCAGACGACAAGGCCGGCATTGCAGAGATCCTCACTGCGCTAGAGCATATCCTTACGGAAAAAATACCTCACGGACCTCTCTGCGTTGCTTTTACTCCGGATGAAGAGATCGGCATGGGACCGGCCCACTTTGATGTAAAAAAATTCGGTGCGGATTATGCATATACCCTGGACGGTGATACGGAAGGCGAGATCCAGTACGAAAACTTTAACGCCTGCAGTGCAAAAGTAACCTTCCAGGGTGTTAATGTACATCCCAGTTCTTCCAAAAATACTATGATCAACGCAGCCTCGTTGCCATGGAATTTAACTCCATGCTTCCGGCAGCGGACACTCCCAGGAATACAGAAGACTACGAAGGATTTTTCCATCTGTGTTCCATGAAAGGAGATGTTTCTCAGGCTGAGCTTCAGTATATTATCCGGGATCACGATGCCGCTTCTTTTGAGATCCGTCAGAAAACGCTTACACATATCACGGAGATCCTCAATGAAAAATGGGGGGAAGGTACCGTAACTCTTACCATCACCCAGCAGTACCGCAATATGAAAGAGATCATCGATACCTGCCCATGGCTGATATCTCTGGCAGAGGAAGCCTGCCACAGCTGCGGTGTCACACCGCTGATCCTGCCTATCCGCGGCGGCACAGACGGTGCACAGTTAAGCTTTATGGGACTGCCCTGCCCGAATCTCGGAACCGGCGGACATGCCTATCACGGGCCTTATGAGCATATTACAGCAGAAGGAATGGATGCCGCTGTGAACGTTACTCTAGAGATCATAAGACTGTTTTCACAGAAAAAAGTCTAAAAGGAATCCATTCTTCAAAAGCCTGCATTTCCAGAGACCTGATATAATAAAAATACTCACAGATCCTCCGGCTGGAAATCTGCCGGAACAAATCTGTGAGTATTTTTTTTCTGTGCTAGCTGTGTTCACTTTAAGTTCTGCACCGAATAACTGTATTGCCGTTTACTGATCGGACTTACAGATCAGATGATCTTCATCATTCTCGCCAGCTTCTTCATATATCTTCCACCAGGCATCATACCCAGTTCTTCTTCACCGGGCTTGCTTACAAACAGATATACAATAAAGTATACAACTGCTGCCAGGATCACGGAAATACCTAGGCAGATCACATTGGAATGGATCAGTACATACAGACCGTAATACACCACTCCCGCAACAACCCCCATCGGGATAGATGCAAGGAACGGGCTTAAATAAGCACTTCTCCACGGATTCTTATAGCCCATATATTTCTTGATGGAACGATCATTGAGAAGACACATCACAACTGCATAAACGATCTGGGCGATGACAATGGTATAAACACCAAGATTGGTAAATACCAGAAGCAGGGCCATGGCTATCACATCTGCCACCAGTGCAATGGCTGCATGGATCATCGGGAGCTTCGGCTTGCCGATTCCCTGAAGTACACCGTTGGTGATATTGGAGTTGCCATTCAGGATAATGGTGATTCCTCCCAGGATCAGAAGCTGTCCGCCTACGCCATTGGTTCCCGGGAAGATCAGTCTCGTGATCGGTCCGGAAAGAACTGCAAGACCTACTGCCGCCGGAATGGAGATCAGCATACTGATCCATGTGGCACGGTCTGTCTTCATATTTGCACCTTCAATATCGTGCATTGCATAATGCGCGGAAACCTCAGGGATCATAGATGTCGGTGCTGTACTTGCCAGGGTAAGCGGGATATTGATCAGCGTCATATAATATCCGTACTCGGAATACAAGGTCTGGATCACGTCCTTGGCAGCACCCTTGATATCCATGATACCGGAATACATATAGCTGTTGATATATCCGTTTACATTATAAATAAAAGCACTGAGAATGATCGGCATGATGATGAGCACGATATTACTCATTACATGACCCATACTCTCATTTACAGAATGGCGGTCATTGACGATCCTTTTCCGGATGATCTTACGGTTTACCCCATAAACGATCAGCATAAAGATCAGCGCGGAAGCCACACCTGCTCCGGTACCCATAGTAGCTCCTGCTGCACCCCAGCGATGGACCAGATCCATATCTCCTGTTGCGGAAAAATGCTGGATAAATACATGTGACATCAGAAGCGCAAAGGTTGCCACAAAGATCTGCTCAATGATCTGCGAGATCGATGTAGGCATCATATTGCGGTATGCCTGGAAATATCCACGGAATACACCGCAAAGACCGGACATGAAAATTGTGGGCGCAAGCATCTGCAGTGCCAGACGGGCGTTCGCCATACTGTCCGGAACCAGTATCCCTGCACCAAATACACAGATCAGCGCCACGATACCGCCGGCAACTGCCGCATAGATCAGTGCGCCGTAAAATACCTTCTGTGCATCCTTATATCTGTGAAAAGCAATCTTCTCCGCCATGATCTTGGATACAGCCTGAGGAATACTGAAGGACGCAATCATCAGCAGAATAAAATATACATTCTGTGCAAACTGAAAAAGTGCAAAGCTCTGACTTCCCAGTGTGGTTGAAAGCGGACTCTTATACAGCATTCCGATGATCTTGGAGATCAGCGCCGCAACCATAAGAAAAGATGCGTTTTTCACAAGTGTGTTATCATTTTTTTTACCCATTTTACTTTCCCTAACTTAAATATTCTCAATCTGCCAGTCAACAGGTTCTACCCCATTGGCTTTCAAAAATTCATTAGCCTTACTGAAATGCCTGCATCCGAAAAATCCCCTGTAGGCAGAAAGGGGACTTGGATGTGGTGCTTCCAGGATCAGATGCTTCGGATTATGAAGCATGGATGCCTTCATCTGAGCAGGCCGCCCCCAGAGAAGAAACACGATCGGGCGATCCTCCTGGTCCAGGATCCGGATGGCCGCATCGGTAAACTGTTCCCAGCCGATTCCTCTGTGGGAATTGGCCTGATGTGCACGTACAGTCAGCACTGTGTTCAAAAGAAGCACGCCCTGCTTTGCCCATTTTTCCAGATTACCATTGTTTGGGATATAACATCCCATATCATCCTCAAGTTCCTTATAAATATTCACCAGAGATGGCGGTGTTTCCACACCTTTTTTTTACGGAAAAGCAAAGCCCATGAGCCTGTCCGTCATTGTGATAGGGGTCCTGTCCCAGGATCACAACCTTTACCTGATGCAGAGGCGTAAAATGAAACGCATTGAACATATCTTCCGGCGGCGGAAAAATCTTTCTTGTTCTGTATTCTGTCATCACGGTTTTATAAAGTTTGGCATAGTAGGGCTGATGAAACTCACCTTTCAGTGCCTCCTGCCAGTCTCCTGCTATAGGAGCCATATCTATCACCTCTCATCCAACTTATCTTCTCACGGAAATTCCTTTTTCCGCAAGGTAATCCTTCACTTCCCGGATCTCCAGCTCTTTGTAGTGGAACAGAGATGCTGCCAGTGCCGCATCTGCTCCGCCTTCTGTCAGTGCATCATAAAAATGCTCCAGGGTTCCGGCACCACCGGAGGCGATCACCGGAATGGAAACCGCATCTGCAACGGCTCTTGTAAGTTCAATATCATACCCGGCCTTGGTTCCGTCACAGTCCATGCTGGTAAGAAGGATCTCACCTGCGCCAAGTTCTTCCACCTTCTTTGCCCATTCAAGAGCATCAATACCGGTATCCAGTCTTCCGCCATGTTTGTAGATATTCCAGCCGCCATCCTGTCTTCTCTTGGCATCAATGGCAACTACTACACACTGGCTTCCGAATTTCTGTGCGGCCTCATGGATCAGCTCCGGACGGTCGATAGCTGCGGAATTTACAGAAATCTTATCCGCACCTTCACGGAGAAGCTTCCGGAAATCATCTACGGTACGGATTCCTCCGCCTACGGTAAACGGGATAAATACGTTGGCTGCAACAGCTCTTACCATATCCACCACGGTATCACGCTCCTCACAGGAGGCAGTGATATCAAGAAAAACAAGCTCATCCGCACCGGCTGCATCATAAGCTTTGGCAATTTCCACCGGATCTCCGGCATCCTTAAGATCAACAAAATTCACGCCTTTTACTACACGTCCTTTATTTACATCCAGACATGGATGATTCTTTTTGTAAACATGATTATGCCTCCTTTCCGGTGCCTGACTCAAGTGCCGCAAAATTCTCAAGGATCTTCAAGCCCCACCGGCTGCTTTTTTCCGGATGGAACTGACACGCAAATACATTTCCCTTCTCCACAGACGCATGGATGCATGTGCTGTACTGAGTGGTCGCTTTCACGATCTCTTCCTCCTCTGCCTGAAGATAATAGGAATGTACAAAGTAAACGTATGTGTTTTCCGGAATACCCTTAAATAATCTTCCGCTGTTCTGAATATGCAGGGAATTCCATCCCATATGCGGGATCTTCAGTCCCGGACTTGGCGGAATGCGCAGGATTTTTCCCTTCAGGATCCCAAGACCTTTCACTCCCGGTGTCTCATCACTGCTCTCAAAAAGCAGCTGCAGTCCAAGGCAGATTCCAAGAAAGGGCGTTCCCTTTTCCACGATCTCATGTATTACCGGAACAAGTCCGTATTTTTTGAGATTTTCCATAGCATCACCAAAGCTTCCAACTCCCGGAAGGATTACTTTATCTGCTTTCAGAAGCACCTGGGGATCTCTTGAGACGACAGTCTCCTGTCCCAGATACTGAAGTGCTTTTTCCACACTTTTGATGTTTCCCGCATCGTAGTCAATGATTCCTATCATAATAATGCTTCCTCCTGCTCTTTTGTATCTCGATATTCCTCTCTCACCTTCGATTTACATTGCTTTAGTATAACGCAAAAACAGGCGGTTGCAAAGACTTTTCTCTGCTGCCGCCCATTTTTTCACATTATCACGGTAAAGTTTTATTATTTCCGGTCCAGTGTAAACCAGAATTCCACGCCATTATCAAAGTTCTGCACACCATATTCCTGGTTCATACTTTCCATGATGGCCTTTACAATAGATAAACCGATACCGCTTCCGCCGTATTCCCTGGTTCTCGCTTTATCAACTTTATAAAATTTATTCCAAAGATTAGGTACATCTGCCTCAGGGATCGGGGTCCCTGTGTTAAACACACTGATCTTCACATGGTTATCCTCATCCTGCAGCTTGATCTCGATTTCTTTCTCTCCCTCCAGATGGTTCAGGGCATTGCTTACATAGTTTGTCACAACCTCTTCGATCTTAAACTCATCGGCCCATACATAAACCGGCTTCTCCGCCTCAAAGATCACTTTTGCATCCTTCTGTCCGATCATGATATTCATAGTCTGAAGCACGCCGCGAATCAGGGATACGATATCAAAACGCTCCATTACAACTGCATCTTTGCCGGATTCCAGCTGATTCAGTGTAAGAAGATTTTTTACCAGTTTATTCATCCTGGAGGCTTCATCCATGATGACATCGCAATAGAACTCTCTGCTCTCAGAATCATCGGAAATATTTTCTTTCAGGCCTTCTGCATAGCCCTGGATCAGGCGATCGGAGTTTTCAGCTCATGAGATACGTTATCCAGAAATTCCTTCCGCATCTTGTCGATCTTGATCTTGTCCTCAATGTCACGCTGCAGTTCATTATTTGCGGATTTCAGTTCACTGATGGTAGTCTCAAGCTGTGAAGACATCCGGTTGAAATTATCTCCCAGAACATCGATCTCATTGCCGACTTTGCTCTCGTATTTTGCTTCAAAATCCAAATCTGACATTTTTCTGGAAAGTTCCGTAAGCTCACTGATGGGACGGGTGATCCTCCTGGTCACGACCATAATGATCAGACCACTTAGGATTATGATCATCAGACCTACTGCAAAGTAAAACTTATTGGAAATATCAGCGCTCTCCCTGATGCTCTCAAGGGGTGTCCTTATGATAAAATAATGTTCATCATCCAGCTGTCCCCAGCATTCCACATAATCCATTCCCGCAAAACGGTCATGCGACTGCTGGATGGTATAATTGTCACCCTGCTTCAAGGTCCGGCTCTTATCTCCGTCCTCATCCAGACCGTAGACATATCCGAACAGCTTGCTCTGAAGCATTTTTTCATTTTCACCCCAGGAAAGCCAGCTGGTATTGCTGCTGTCAATGATAACCCAGGAAAGATTGTTTCTGGAGCAGGCTCTCTGGATCTCATCGGGAATACTCTCAGAACCTTTCGAGCTGTTGCTGTTCATCATCTTGTTAATATCTGTATTTTCCAGAGTTGTTCGGAGATCCAGAAGTACATCGATCTTTTTTGTCACATAGTATTTTTCAAGAAAGGCTCCGTTGATCACGGTAATAGTCAGAATGGATAAAAACAGCAGACCGATAAAGTATGCTGTGATCTGATGGCGGAGACTATGGATCTTTTTTATTTTTCCCTTCGTTTTTTTTCATTCTCCTACCTCAAACTTGTAGCCCATCCCCCAGACTGTCTTGATATACTCTCCCTTATCGCCCATTTTACTTCTCAGCTTTTTGACATGAGTATCAATGGTTCTGGCATCTCCGAAATAATCATAATTCCACACAGAATTCAGGATCTTTTCTCTGGAAAGAGCGATTCCCTCATTCTCCAGAAAATAAGTCAGAAGCTCAAATTCCTTGAAGCTCAGATCCATCGGTTTATCATCTACGTTGCCTGATGCGCTGCCTTGTCGATGACAATCCCACCTGCTGAAAGTATCTCATCCGGGTTGCTCTGTCCCGTTCTTCGAAGAATGGCTTCTACACGTGCTACCAGGATCTTGGGGCTGAAGGGTTTGGAGATATATTCGTCCACCCCGAGTTCAAATCCCAGAAGCTCATCACGCTCATCTCCTCTTGCTGTCAGCATAATGATGGGAACCTTGGAATTTTTGCGTATCTCACGACATACTTCCCAGCCATCCATCTTCGGCATCATCACATCCAGGATCAAAAGCGCAATGTCCTTTTCTTTATAAAAAATATCCATGGCCTCCTCACCGTCACCTGCTTCCAGTACCTGGAAATTCTTTTTGGTGAGAAAATCCTTTACCAGTTTTCTCATTCTGCTCTCATCATCTACTACAAGAATTTTTAATGCATCCATTCTATCTTCCTCCGTTTCTCAGTCGCTGTTCCGGCCAGCTGCTGACAGCCCGAAATGCTCTATATTATCCCTCTTTACAAAAAGCTGAGCTTTTACTTCCGGTTCATTCTAAAGCGGATATTTCCATTCCACTTTGCTACTGCTCATAATATATCACAGGTTTGTGTTGTGTGTGTGAACGTAATTTCATTTTTTTTATTTTATCCGCCAAAAAAGGAGAACCCTCTAAAAGGATTCTCCGATCTTTTCTCCCATGAGTACTCTTGTTTCAATTCCTTCACGGGAATTGTTTAAAATATCTTCATCCGGCTTTACCGCATTTTTTTCAGTGATCAGCACAATGGTGGAGCCGCCGAAAGCAAAATTTCCTTTTTCGTCTCCCCGTTTCACAGATCCTTTCCTTGGCCGGTTTTCAATCCTTCCAACAAAAAGAGCACCTACCTCCATCATCAGCACGGTACGGAAATTCTCTGTTTTCAAAAGAGAATACTCTCTGCTGTTTTCCTTGTAGATCGGATAGGCATCGTTGGCCACGGGGTTGACTGTATGCAGGATCCCCGGGATCCTGATGCGTCCGGACTCCGCCGCATTGTCCGGATAAATATATCTGTGATAATCCTGAACGCAGAGACGAAGCACCCACACATAGCCATCCTGATATCTTTTTCCAAGAGAAGGATTCCTGAGAAGCTCCTCTATGGTATATTCGGTCTGTTTGATATGAAGACGGGCTTTTTCATCTGCCGGATACACACTCACCCTGCAGTCACAGGGACTGATAAAATGTCCCGGTTCCATATCAATATGGCGGGCACCCTCCCGGATCTTCCGCTTGAAAAAATCATTGTAAGAGATGTATTTACGCTTTTCATAATCACTCATATCCAGATGATTGAACCGTATAAAGGGTTTCACCGCTGCTGCCGAAAGCCTGGAATCCAGAAGCTTTCCCATGGCAATGGAAACAACGGGAGTGACCAGCGGCCGGATCAGCATGCGTCCGGCTACAGAACCGTAGATTTTTTCCAGAAGGTTGTTCTGAAAGGAATCCTCCTCTGTAATATGCCCCATTCTGTCCGCTGTCCGGATCATAGATTACCACCTCTCTCCATGGAAAGCTTATAGAGATAATTGAACTTCCACCATCCTTCGTTGTAGAAAAGTACAAGAAGGACTGCCACAGCAACTACCGCAACAATGATCACCAGCTCCCTGTTGGTGGGCTTACGGAATTTAAAATCCAGGATAAACAGAAGTCCTACCGTCAGCATTGCAATATGAAGGAGCACCACAAACCATTTATACTCCGGAAAAAGCAGGGATACCACAAATAGAAGCGGCAGGACCACAGACATGGATGTGATGGGAAGTCCTGATAATATTTTCGGTTTTCGGAGGTTTCATTCTGACGTTTTTCCTCCATAACATTGAAGTATGCCAGACGGATCAGGCCTGCCAGACCGTAAAATAAAAGAATAGCTATTCCGTAAATATGACACATTCCAAGCTTAAATCCCAGCACAATGGGAAGGATCCCGAAACAGACGATATCTGCAAGGGAATCGATCTGGATCCCGAAGCATTTCTCTTCCTCCGTTCTGTTCTTCTTGGTTCTTGCGATCTTTCCGTCAAACATATCGCACAGTCCGGAAAATGCAAGACAGCACACCGCTGCTGAAATATGGTCCGTCACAGCGCAGAAGATTCCGATCATGGAAGAAACTACGCTTATGTAAGTCATTATTACCGTATAATCATAAAATCCTATCATTTGCACACCTCTTTTTTCTTTTTCATGTCAGGCTATATTCACAGTCCCACAGGGACTTACCTGATCTGGGTCAAGCAGATCTCCGCGATCTGCATTCGATCAAATCTTTTCAGGATTCCTTTTTTCCGATAGTGAGCTGAGCCACCGCAGTAAACACCGCACTGATCAGCAGCTCTCCGTAATATCCCAGCCCTCTGCTAAGCACCATTCCCGGAAGCAGCAGGCCACCAAATACCGGACTGAAAATGGTAAGAAACAAAGTCTCACTGATTCCCATTCCTCCCGGAAGCGGCAGCATATCCACAGATACCGATATCACTGCCTGGAGAAAAAGGATATCCCAGAAACCGGTTCCATGGAGTCCAAAAGCCTGATATACGAACCAGGTTACTGCAAACAGTGCCATACGCTGGATAAAAGTGATCTCTATCACTTTAACGATCACCAGTGGATTATTCTTCAGATATGCCGCAGTATTTCGGTAAGTATCCATGGAAGCTTCCAGTTTTTCAGCCGTCCCTCTTTTTTCCGCATCAGATGAAACCGTTCCAGAAGCTTCATGCCCTTCATCAGGATCGCTTTTGCCAAAAGCGGATGAAATACCAGAATGGTCATAAAAGTGACACAGAAGATATTCAGCATCAGTCCCAGATAAAACACCGGCAGGATTCCTTCCAGGTATTTGTGAAGAAATCCTCTTCCGAAAATTGCGATCCCAATACCGATCACCACAAGCACCAGCTTATAGGTAATCGTCACGATCATCAGGATCACCGTTGACACCGGAATGGAAATCTTCTCTTTTTTCATATAGTAGATCTGCATGGGCTGTCCACCGCTGGCGGATGGTGTGATACAGCTGAAAAAGAATCCTACAGACGAAAACAGAAAGCAGGTTCTTTTTTTCAGATGGATCCCACTGGAACGCATCATATACCAGATAATGATGGATTCCCCCCAGATAAAAAATGCTACCAGTGCAATTCCCGGAAGCAGCCACCGTTTATCTGCCCTATGTATGGCATCCATCATGGAAGACAGGTCTTCTCCATGAAAAACGCCGTAGATAGTCAGGGCAAAAACTACTGCCAGGAACACTCCGTTAAATATGATCTTTTTTCTGCTCTTCATCACTTGACACCTTCTGTATAGCTGTTGATCTTCTTTTCAATTTTAGTTCCAAACCGTTCATAAATATGCCAGAGTTCTGTTTTCTGTCCCAGAATAAAGCATACCTGAGCCAGGATCACACCACCTGCCACATCCACAAGTACATGCTGCTTGGTAAAAATGGTAGACAGAAAAACCAGCACAGCCAGTGTAAACGATACCCCCTTATACCATGTCGGAATTCTTTTCTGATCCTTGATCCCCAGAAAACAGAACCAGCTTACCAGACAATGGATAGATGGAAACAGGTTATCTGCCGCATCAATGGAATACAGCCAGCCGGCCAGCAGATCCCAGATTCCGTTTCCTTCGATCACCGGTCTTGTATTGGTAGTGGGATATACCAGAAATATGATCAGACACACACAACGAGATATAATATCCGCAGTAAAAAAACGGTAAACCGGTTCCCGCTCCTGCCTTGCCACAAGGATATAATTCACTGCCCAGAATACATAACAGCCAAAATAGATAATCAAAAACTGCGGCACAAATGGGAGCCGCAGATCAAGATTACTTTCTATATTGTGATGATACCAACTGCCTGCGATCGCCCTTGAACCGGAATATACAAGACAGTTAAATACAAATGAAAAAACAAGGGGAAAAAGCCCGTACGCAGGTACGATCCCTGTTACATATTTCCAAAAATGTTTCATAAATTCACGCCTCATTATTTTATTAATATCAGGAATAAAACATATTCTTCTCCTGCTAACATCTAATAGTCACAGTATAACAGCCGGGGCGTATGGTTTCAACTAAATATGGAAAGTTTAAGAATTGTTAAGATTTGAGTTCAGTTATTTTTTCTTTTTTGTTCATACTTTTTTCAGAATGACGTCACAGAATGACCACAAAATATGAGTATATTATTAGATGTGCAAAGGGTACTACCTTTGATAACACTTTTTTCTTTTTCATACTGCCGGGGCTACCTCCAAACAAAGCCCCGGCCTCCTTCCTTTTTATTTTCCCATTTTTTAATTATGCCATGCAAGACGTACACTGGATGGATGTACTTCTTTTGTCATCCAGTCCACATCGTTGGTGATCCAGTCCATGATCCCGAGCTGGCGTGTCTCCCATGCGATGGTTGCCTCTCTTGCTTCCGGTGTTTCTTCCACTTCCATAGTTGTGTCGATCTCATCATATCCAAAAATATATCCGCCTGCACTCCAGATGCTGAAGTTGCTGTCCGGCCGGATCTATTGTTTCGCCTCTCTGCGCCACAAGTCCGTCATGACGGGCTTTATATTCTTCCTCACAGCCGTCTTTTAATTTTGTCATGAACATTCTGTGGCGGATCAGCTCTTTATTTTCTCTCACAACACCAAAATTATGATACATCAGGCGCATGTCTTTCCAGGAGTAGAGATCCAGGTAAAGGTATCTCCGATCTTTTCAGTCAATGCTGCCTTTACTTTCTCCTCTTCCGGAGAGATCACCTCTCCGTCTGCATTTTCGTAATATCCGAAGATCAGGTCTGCCGCATTCCAGATGCTGAAATTATGGATGCCGTTACGGTCAAGATATGCAGTAAGCTCCGGCCAGATCTCGCCTAAGATCTTACGGTAATCATTCATTTTTCCTTCTTTTACTTCCATTGCAAAAGCATGTCGTTCCATTTATGCTATCCTCCTGTTTTGATGATCCTGTGCTATGTTTTCCACTATGAGCAGATGTAGTTCCTCTGCCCTCATATGATTTGATTCTATCACTTTTATTTTGTTTTTACAATTATGAGGGTAGGATTTCCGATCACTGTTCACAGGTAATATCCGCAAAGCATGTTGCCTGACACAAAGTTATCCATAACGATTCCCTGAGATGCTCAGGCAAAATACAACATGACCATCAGTGGCATGGTTATGATACTTACCAGCGTTGTCATTACATTGATGGTACTGGCATAGACCGGGTCCTGATCGTAGAGCTGTGCCAGCTGTACAATCGTTGTTGCCGACGGTGTGATCACTGCCATCAGACTGATAAGCAGAATGGTTTTTCCATCCTTTACCATTGAAGCCAAGGGCAGATACTTCAAAAACAACAGTATGAGCAACGGAGTCACCACCATTTTCAAGATCGTGATCAGATAGATCCTGGAATGGCTGAAAATATCTTTCCATTTTACCTCCGTCATGGTCATTCCAAGCATGATCATACATACAGGTCCCAGGGTGGCTGAAATCTGGCTCATGGTGTTTCCAAGGATCACCGGCAGTCTGATCTGCGTGAAGAACAGAACGATTCCAAGGATAATAGCGATCAGATTGATGTTGCAGAGGATTTTTTTCCAGTTGATGCCGGCCTTCGCCTCCATCAGCGACTGTCCGTGGGTCCACATCAGGATCATCTGCACACTCAGGAAAGCACTGGCATAGATCACCCATTTTTCCCCAAGGACTACCGTTACAAGAGGGATCACCAGATTTCCGGAATTGGAATAGATGATGGATTCTTTTTCTACCACACTTAATTTCAGTGGCTTGCCGATGATCTGTACAAATACCAGAAGAAAAATATGGATCAGGATGGCCGCTGCCACTGCCAGAAGGAAGCCATTCCGGATGCTTCTGGAATATTCGATCTGAAAAGCATTGATCATTACGCAGGGCATGATGATGTAGATACAGATGACTGAAAGTGTCCTGCTGCTTTTTGCATCGATAAGTCCGCATTTTACCACTGTAAATCCACAGGACATCATCAGAAAAAATACGATGATCTGCTGCAATAATTGTAAAGTTATCATTTTTTCTCCCCTCCGAACGCGTCAGCTCTGTCCGATCTCTTTCAGGGCTGTCTGAAGCTGCGTGTCTTCTTTATGTGTAAGTTCTGTCCAGTCTGTGATGTCTCCGGAAAGCTCTGCTTCCACATCCGGAGTGATTCCTTTTTTTGTTGATATCATTGCCCTTTGGCGTAAAATATTTTGCGATGGTGATCTTTACCGCACTGCCATCGGTAAGAGGCTGGATGGTCTGCACCACTCCCTTCCCATAGGTAGTTGTTCCTACAATCGTTCCAATCCCGTAGTCCTTCACCGCCCCCGCAAAGATCTCCGATGCACTGGCACTGTTTCCGTTTACCAGAACAGCCAGCGGCATGTCCAGTTCATTTTTTCCGTCGCAGGTTTCCTCTTCCTTCTTTCCATTTTTGTCCTCTGTATAGACGATCAGTCCTTCCGGAAGTATCTGGCGGAGTACGCCGCAGACTGCAGTAAGAAGACCGCCCGGATTATCACGGAGATCCACAACCAGCTTCTTCATTCCCTGATCCTTCAGATCTGCAAATGCTTTTTTATACTGCTCGCTGGTTACCTCAGAAAATTCGGAGATCCGGATATAGCCGGTGTCTTCGGAAAGCATCTCATGGGAAACGGTCTGAATCTCCACATCCCGGATCTCCACTTTGACATCCCGGGGTTTCTCTTCGTTTTCCCGCTGTATGGTCAGCATTACGGAAGCTTTCTCACTGTCACGGACCATAGAAGCAATATCGGAAGTTTCTTTGTCTGTAACATCAGCTCCATCTACTGCCTTGATCACATCTCCCTTTTTCAGTCCCGCCTGTTCTCCAGGTCCCCCCTCATAAAGCTGTATGATCTTTGCCCCTCCGGCGTCATCCTTCTGTAGAACGGCACCGATCCCTACATAGGAGCCTTCATTGGAAGTATTCAGCTCTTTATACTGTTCTGCTGTGTAATAGGTGGAGTACGGATCCTTCAAGCCGGCAAGCAGACCAGCATAAAAGCCCCTCCCGCAGGCTGCTTTCGTCTTTTTCATCCAGATATTCTTCATCGATCAGTTCTTCCAGGTAATTCAGCTTCTGAACCGTTCTCACATCGGACAGCGCATTACCTTTCGGAAACAGTACTTTCTGATAGCTGGCAAACCAGCGCCTGTCACAACCAGCGTTGCTGCCACTCCAATGGCTATACCTTTTTTGAATTCTTTATTTTTCATATTTTTCCTTTCTTCTGCACAGCCGGCAAAGCCGATAAGATCACAGATTTTCTGTACTCCTCTGTGCGCCGTTCGGTTTTTATATACCGAAAACGGCTGCCGATATTCCGACAGCCGCTGTATATCTTATGCTCACACATCTTGCGGATACATAAGATTCTCTGCTATTTGGTTATACTCTGAGATGTTTTCTTGTTGTGAAAAAGCTTCCCAAAAGACCGATTCCCACACCAAGTCCAAGTCCCATGGGAACCAGACCCTCATAAATCTGCCAGATTGGAATGAAATCCACGATTCCTGTCAATACATTGAATTTTGTCAGAATAAACTCTACAGCGGAATTATACAGGAAAAACAGGCAGATCAGCGGTATCGCCGCACCGATCACACCGAGGATCATACCTTCCAGAAGGAATGGCAGTCGTACAAAAGCATCTGTAGCTCCTATGTATTTCATAATTCCGATTTCTTCCTTGCGGACAGAAATACCCATAGATACTGTATTGCTGATCAGGAATATGGAAATAATCAAAAGGATTGCGATCACGGCAATCGACACATAAGAAACCAGCTTGTTAATGGAACCAAGTGTCCTGGATGCCTGTTCAGACTGATTTACCTTCCGGACATGTTCCAGTCCCTGGATATAATTCACCAGTTCTGTCTGCTTGGTAATATCATTAAGATATACCTGATAATTGGATGAATTGGCAAGAGGGTTATCATCTTTAAATCCATCTGCCGCATCTTCATCTCCAAAATATTTCTGTTTGTATTCTTCCCATGCCTGATCTGCGGACTGATAGTCCATCCTGGCCACTTCCGGCCTGGACTGAATGGCATCGCCGATCGCCTGGATCTCTTCCTCTGAAGTGCCCTCATCAAAGAATACTGTGATCGGTACTTCTTCTTCCACCTTATGGCAATATTGCCGACGTTGTTCACGATGGAATAGAAAATGCCTACCAGAAAAATGCAGGCTGCCATCGTGATGATACATGCCAGGGAAAACATCCAGTTTCTTTTTATATTCTTAAAGCCCTGCTTCAGGGTATACCAGATCGTACTAGGCCTCATGATATCCTCCCTCTTTCTCATCGCTGATGATCTTGCCGTTGTGCATGGTGACTACTCGCTTGCGCATGGCATTGACGATGTCCTTATTGTGGGTAACTACCAGAACTGTGGTTCCTCTGTCATTGATCTGCTCCATCAGAGCCATGATTTCTTCAGAGGTTTTCGGATCCAGGTTTCCGGTCGGCTCATCTGCCAGAAGGATGTCCGGGCGGTTTACCAGTGCTCTGGCAAGAGCAACTCTCTGCTGCTCACCACCGGAAAGCTCATCCGGGTATGCCTTATACTTTCCTGCAAGTCCTACCTCCTGGAGAACCTCCGGCACACGTTTGCGTATCACACGGGTAGGTCTTCCTATGACACGCTGCGCAAATGCTACATTCTCATATACATTACGGTCTTTTAAAAGACGGAAATCCTGAAATACTACCCCAAGCTTTCTGCGATACTTGGCAACGCGTCTGTGTTTCATCTTCTCCAGACGTTCCCCGCTGACTGTGATCGTTCCGCTGGTAGAATCCAGTTCTTTCATCAGAAGCTTGATCAGTGTGGATTTACCGGAGCCACTGCTTCCTACTACAAATACGAATTCCCCTTTATCAACATGTAAGTTCGCATGATTCACAGCCGGAAGACCCGGGCCGTAAGATTTGCTCACATCTACAAGATCGATCATATATATCCTCCTCTATATTATAAAAGCATAATTTTCTTAATTTTTTCGTAACATTATTGTAATATATTTTCTGTTTAAATGCAAGAATAAATTTCCCGGGCCCTACAACTGTTACTGTTCACGTTACTGTTCACTCCGTTCTCAGTAATGCGCTTCACGGAATATTACCAGTGAACAGTAATCAACAGCCCTCTCCAAATTATTTATTTTAACGTAAAAATACCAAAATTACAATAGAGTCATGGATGTTATTCTGTGAAGTTCATGTGAATTCGTTACTGTTCACTCCGTTCTCAGTAACACACTTCGTGAATGCTTCCAAACAGGAGGGACATTTACACAATATTCCATGATGAAAAACGCTCATACAAAAACTGCCGCCTATTCCGGGAAGGAATAAGCGGCAGTTTAAAAGTTCTAATATGTTGCCTTAATGTATCAAACTATCATCCTGCATTCCGAATGCTATTAATACTCTAATGTCTCCATATATTTCATATATCGAACAACCATCAGCGCGATCTTAAATGTAATGGCATCCTCAAACACTCTCAAATCAAGGCCTGTACTCTTCTGGAGTTTATCCAGACGATATACCAGCGTATTTCTGTGGATATACAGCTGACGTGAAGTTTCAGATACGTTCAGACTGTTCTCAAAGAATTTATCGATGGTTACAAGTGTCTCCTCATCGAAATCATCCGGAGATTTGTTATCAAAGATCTCGCGGATAAACATCTTACACAGAGGAATAGGCAGCTGATAGATCAGTCGTCCGATTCCAAGTGAGCTGTATGCGATAACTTCCCTGTCTCCGAAGAAGATCTTACCTACATCAAGGGCCATACGCGCTTCCTTGTAGGAACGTGAAACTTCTTTCAACTCATTGACAATGGTACCGTATGCCATGTGGACATCCTCACCATCTTTATTCAGATCCAGAGTATCCATAATCGTATGAGCCAGCTTATCCATCTCCGGATAGCCCTCTCCCTCTTCCAGTTCCTTGACTATAATGATGCTCTTCTCATCAACAGCAGTGATAAAATCTCTGCTCTTTCCGCCAAAAAGGCTTTTCACGCTCTCTACAGAGCTGTGATCTTTCTCCTGGTTCAGTTCCAGGATCATAACTACACGACGGACATCTGCTTCAATATGAAGCTTCTTCGCTCTGTTGTAAATATCCACCAAAAGAAGATTATCAAGAAGAAGATTCTTGATAAAGCTGTCTTTGTCAAAACGCTCCTTGTACGCAACGATCAGATTCTGGATCTGGAAGGCTGCAAGCTTGCCTACCATATAAGTATCCTCATCATCTCCGTGGGCTACCAGGCATATTCCAACTGATAATCATCACAGACCTTAAAGTACTGAAATCCCTTGACAAGCTGGCTGTCCGCCTGGGATTCTACAAAAGCCTGGATATCTGCCGGCTGGATCTCAAAATC
>ENA-OPZM01000275-OPZM01000275.1-human-gut-metagenome-genome-assembly--contig:-NODE-275-length-22628-cov-3.672726_pt1 | contig 22628 bp, 33 predicted proteins | sample MGYA00242478_ERZ504493 | MGnify/ENA primary metagenome ERZ504493 (study PRJEB26092, sample SAMD00036227) | human gut metagenome | host: Homo sapiens | study: EMG produced TPA metagenomics assembly of... | reverse complement strand
TTGAAATTCCTCGTTTTTCAGTGCCTGATGAAAAGAGTGGAGAATCTCGGCCTGCATTTTTTCCTGGCGGTCGATCTCATCAGAATAAATACAGCAAGGAGAAAGCATTTTTTTGGAAAGTCTACGGGCTACATTTGCACAGGAAAGGATAGTTTCCGGAGTGGTATCGGCATCAGGAACAAGGCAGATTCCGGAGTTGGTACGGAAAAATTTACATGGAAGGTATTTCTCATACGCTTGCAGATTTTTCGGTCAAGAGCTTGGATCTCTGAAAGAAATGCATCATTTGTAAGATCAGAAATATCTGCAATGCTGATAAAAACATCCGAGAAAAAACGAGTGGTAAAAATGGTAAAAGGTGCACCGGCAATTTCTTCATAGACCATGTTCAGAATCTCATTTCCCAGGGAATATCCATATTTATCATTGATAAAATGAAAGTTTTCCACATCAGTGGAGATCAGAGCAAGGGAATGGGTGTTTCCGGTATTACTCTGAATCTGTCGAATCTTTTCGGAAAGAGTTTCAGAAGAAATCGTGGGAATTGCAGTGCCTGCAGAAACGGAACGGGAAGAAAATTTTTTATTTGCTGCAATTTTCTTATGCGCTTTATCCTGATACATTTTCTGATCTGCCGCATTAATAAGATCCTGCATCATAAAGTAGTGATTTTGATAGCTGACCTCGTAACCGATGGCATAGCTTAGCGGAAGGGTGGTTCTGCTATTATATTCCTGTACAAGGGAATTCAGTTTTCGGGCCATCTGTCGAAGAGAGGCTTCTGAAGTATTCTGTTGGATGATGATAAATTCATCTCCTCCGTAACGGGCAAGGAAACTGTCAGAATCAAGGATGCGCGTCAGACAGTAGGAGAAGGACTGGATAAATTCGTCTCCTTTTTCATGCCCGTAGGTGTCATTGACATATTTCAGATCATTCAGATCGAACATCATGACACCGATGCCAAAGGTACTCGGACGGTTATTTAGATCCAGAATCAGTTTTTCCAGGGAAGTTTTATTGTGGACACCGGTGATATCACGGAAGGCTTTTACGATAAGGCGGGAAAGCAGCTCTCTCTGAATCAGGGAAAGGGCAAGAGTCACCACAAGCAGAGCCAGTGCAATTTCCATAAGCCGGAGCATAGGATAATAAGAAACACCGGTTCCTGAAGAAATTTCAGGAGATACAGGTCAATGATCAACAGGATTACAAGCGCCAGCAGGATGCATTCACAAAGATGAAGTACACTTTTTTCTTTTTTCATAAATTAAATAAATCTCCTTGTTGTTTACTGATAAAATGGCAGAGTATTTCAGACTTGCACGATGATCATTTTGGCAAAGTCCTGATTGATGCCGATCTTGCTTTCCTGGATTCGTACAATATAAGAGCCGAAAAGAATCGACAGAATCCGTACCGTTGCTCCTTCAAGAAAACCAAGCGTTTCCAGATGATGGCGTTCGTTTTCATTGCCGCATATTTTTTGAATGATATAATCTGTGTTGATATCAGCTAAATTCAGTGGCATAGTTCCTCCGACAAAATGGTTTTATTTTAAATTAGTTGTAACTAACATTATATCGCAAAGAAAAGATATGTCAATGGTTTGCAGAGTGTTACTTTTGAGTAAAATTTTTCAAAGCAGTTTTATATGGGACGACAGGCAGAGCAGTTTGTGATATGATAAAAAAATATCGTCAATAAATATAAGAATGTTTAGAAATTGTTCACCCGACAGGCGTATAAGGAAGATGAATAAAAATGCAGCAGGGGAGATAGAAAAATGGATACGGTAAAATAAGATTTCAGCAGACTTTTTCGCTGTATGCAGCGCGCCGAAAGAGGAGAAGAGCTGACAATAGGCTTCTTTGGCGGTTCGATCACCCAGGGCAAGATCCTGAAGCCTCTGACTAATCTTGTGAGCAGCTTTGCCATGGGAACTACGATTCTGCTGGGACAGCAGATCGGCTGTGGAGAGCGGAAACAGGGAGGACGTACGGTAGGAACAGCTATCGTGATGTTCGGAGTGATCGCGCTGATCATGACTGTGATCCTTGTGATTTTTGCGCCTCAGGTCAGCAGTATCATGAATGCGCCGGAAGAAGCCTTTGACAAGACTGTGGATTATGTACGGATCTGCTGGTAAGTATTTCCTTCCTGATCATTCTTGCCATCGTGAATTCCATGGGTGTGACAGCTTCCGCAGGAGTGGGAGTTGCGGAAAAAGTCTGCGCGTTTATCATGCTGAGCTCCTCAGCATTTATGCAGTCCATCTCTGTTTTTGTGGCACAGAATTACGGCGCGGGACAGATGGACCGTGCAAAAAAAGCACTGCATTATGGGGTGGCAGTTTCTTTTGCCATCGGCGTGGGAATGTTTTTCCTGTCATTTTTCCATGGCGGTACTCTGGCGGGAATCTTCTCATCGGATACCATGGTTATTGATGCGGCGGCAGATTATCTGAAAGCTATGCCATTGACTGCATGCTTACGGCGATCTTTTTCTGCTACATCGGTTTCTATAATGGAATCGGTCTGACAAAGTTTGTGATGATCCAGGGAATCCTGGGAGCCTTCTGCGTCCGTGTCCCGGTATCCTGGTTTATGAGCCGCCAGCCGGGAGCTACTTTGTTTGATATCGGTCTGGCGACACCAATGTCCTCTGCGCAGCAGATCGCGCTTTGCCTTGGCTGCATGCTGTATCTGAAAAAGAAGCAGCGTGTATAAAGTGATATGGTACGGGATTATTATGGTAATGGAAATGTACTTATATGAAAAAAGAGGAAAATGCTATGGTCTATACAACGGATTATCAGTCACCACTGGGAACGATCTTTCTTGCGGCAGATGAAAAAGGTCTTACCGGTCTGTGGCTGGAAGGGCAGAAATACTATGCTGCCAGATAAAAAAAGAAGAATGCAGGCAGGAAAAAAACGCCGGTGTTGAAGGATGCAGAACGCTGGCTGGATATTTATTTTCAGGGAAAAGAGCCGGATTTTATGCCGGCGCTTCATCCGGTGGGAACAGAATTTCAATCTGCGGTGTGGGAGATCCTGCGCAGGATTCCTTACGGCCGGACGATCACCTACGGTGAGATCGCCGGACAGCTTGCCGCACAGCGGGGCGTGAAAAAAATGTCCGCGCAGGCGGTAGGAGGAGCGGTGGGTCATAACAAGATATCCATTATCATTCCCTGCCACCGTGTGGTGGGAAGTAACGGAAGTCTCACCGGATATGCCGGCGGGATCGACAAGAAGATCGCGCTTCTGAAACTGGAAAAAACAGATATGACCGGATTTTTTGTTCCGAAGGAGGGAACGGCACTGTAGAAAAAACAGAAAACGTTTTCAGAAATATGCACTGTTGATTCTTTTATAATTATGATAAAATAAATAAAAATTTTGTACGGGAGGAATCATCATGGAGAATATTTTTCACAGAGTAAGTATCCGAAAATATGAAGACAGACCGGTAGAGAAAGAAAAGATCCTGCAGATCCTGAAAGCAGGTATGCAGGCCCCAAGCGCGTGCAATCAGCAGCCCTGGGAATTTTATGTGGTAACAGATAAAGAGAAGATCAGGAAGCTTTCCGGTGCGACGCCTTATTCCGGCTGCGCGGCAGGTGCGCCTGTTGTGATCGTTCCGGTATATCGCAAAGAAGGCCTGGTGGTACAGTCTATGGCACAGATCGATATGTCCATTGCCCAGGAGAATATCTGGCTGGAAACCGATGCTCTGGGACTTGGCGGTGTGTGGATCGGAATCGCACCGATGCAGGACCGCATGGATGAGGTTCATGACATGCTGGAGCTTCCGGAAAACGTGGAGGTATTTTCTCTGTTTGCCCTGGGCTATCCGGCAGAAAAAAGAGAACAGCAGAACCGGTTTGATGAAAGCAGGATCCATTTCGTGGAATAAAACAGCTGACTGTGAAGAAACATAATGACAGAATCGAGGAACAAAAAATGGAACATATCGCAAGAGATGAAGCATTTGTTTTATTAAAAAAATACAACAAAGACCCTTTTCATATTCAGCACGCACTGACAGTTGAGGCAGTGATGAAGTGGTACGCAAAAGAGCTGGGATATGGAGATGACGCAGAGTACTGGGGCATTGTAGGACTGTTCCATGACATTGATTTTGAACTTTATCCGGAGGAACACTGTCTGAAAGCACCGGAGCTTCTTCGTGAGGCTGGTGTGGGAGAGGATATCATTCATGCAGTGGTTTCCCATGGCTACGGAATTACCGTTGGCTGTGGAAAAACCATTGAGACGGAACCGGAGCATGAAATGGAAAAAGTTCTCTTTGCGGCAGATGAGCTGACAGGACTAATCTGGGCAGCAGCGCTGATGCGTCCGTCAAAAAGCACCAAGGACATGGAACTGAAATCCCTCAAAAAGAAATATAAGAGCAAAGGCTTCGCAGCCGGCTGCTCCAGAGAGGTGATCCAGCGTGGTGCTGATCAGCTGGGATGGGATCTTGCCAAGCTTCTTACCATGACACTGCAGGCCATGGCAGACAGCGAAGATGAGATTCAGAAAGAGATGGAAGCGGAAGAAGTATAAGAATAGTAAAAATCACCAATGCTGAGAAGGGTGTTTTGTGAAAGAAGCCTTTTGCAGAAAAAACTTTTCTGCGGTAAAATAAAAGATAGAATCTGTATAAAATTCAAACAGGCATTTATCGTAGTAAGTTAAGAAAACAGGAAGAGGTGGATAACATGAAAGAATACGAGATCATTATTGAAACGATCAATCCATGCGGCGGCGAGCGTCATTCCCGGCAGGAGATCATTGAAGCGGAGATTGAGAGCCCGGAAGCTTATGTGAAACAGAACGGAAGATTTCCGGTGATCGATACGGCGCAGAATCCGGACGGGGATGTGGTGATCGTAACCGGTGACGGAAACGGTTACATGGTAAGATATACATTTACAGAATAAAAAAACAGCGTCTGCAGAAAAGAAGCTGCAGATGCTGTTTTTGTCGAAATGGAAGGCAGTTATGTATAAGGAGGAACAAAACATGAAAGTATTAATGCTTAACGGAAGTCCCAGGGGAAAGGGAAATACAGCACTTGCGCTGGAGGAAATGAAAAAAGTCTTTGAGCAGGAGGGCGTGGAAGCTGAGATCGTGCGGGTAGGACATAAAGACGTGAGAGGCTGCATTGCCTGTCAGCGCTGCTACGAGCTTGGAAAATGTGTCTTTGATGACATCGTAAATGAACTGGCGCCGAAATTTGAAGAAGCAGACGGTCTTGTAGTTGCCAGTCCGGTCTATTTTGCTTCTGCCAATGCCACACTGGTTGCTGTTCTTACCAGACTTTTTTACAGCACCCATTTTGACAAGACCATGAAGGTAGGTGCCAGCGTTGTCTGTGCAAGACGTGGCGGATGTTCCGCCACCTTTGATGAGCTGAACAAATTTTTCACCATCTCAAATATGCCCATCGCATCCAGCCAGTACTGGAATTCCATTCATGGACGGGAGCAGGGAGAAGCAGAACAGGATGAGGAAGGTAAGCAGACCATGCGTGTCCTTGCCAGAAACATGACATTCCTCATGAAGAGCATTGCCCTGGGAAAAGAAAAATTCGGGCTTCCGGAAACAGAAGAACGGGCATTTACTCATTTTATCAGATGACGAGGTGATTTTGATCTTCACCTTACTGTAATCATTGACATTACAACGGGAAGGATATATGATAAGAAAAAACAGAAGAGGTGAAGAAGAATGCAGATATCCAGCAGATTTACGTTAGCAGTGCACATTTTTACATGCATTGATACGTTTCAGAATGAATATAAAGTAACCAGTGATTTTATTGCGGGCAGTACCAATGTAAATCCGGTGATCATCCGCAAGATCCTTCTGCAGCTGAAGGCTGCCGGTCTGGTGCAGGTTGCCAGGGGAACCGGCGGAACTACCATTACCAGACCGTTATCAGAAATCACATTTCTGGATATATATAAAGCGGTGGAGTGTGTGGAAGACAACAAGCTCTTTCACTTCCACGAGAGTCCCAACCCGCAGTGTCCGGTAGGAAAAAATATCCACAATATCCTGGATGATAAGCTGCAGCAGGTGCAGGAGCAATGGAGCGGGAGCTTCAGTCTATCACTTGGAGGATGTGAAAGAAGATCTGGAGAAATATCTTCAGTAGTAAAAGATAAAACAGAACAGAATTGCGAAAGCGCATCACAGAAATGATAAGCCGCTACCAAGCAGAGAAGTTATGAAATCTGCTGAGTAGCGGTTTTTTATATTTTGGGAAATTGCTCAGTGATATTTCATGGTATAAAAAAGCACTTGAGAAAAAAATATAAAAATCTAGTTGTAACTATTGACATTACAATGAAACGATGCTATATTACTTGATGTAATAAATAAGGTTACAACAATGGCTGGCCGGTCATGAACATAAGAAAATGTTATTTAAGCGAATAATAAAAATAAAGGAGAAAACGATCATGAAAAAAGTAGTAGAATTTTTACAGGCAAACCCGGTACAGTATCTGGCAACTGTAGGATGCGATGGAAAGGCGAAATGCCGTCCGTTTATGTTCTGTTTTGAGAAAGACGGAAAGCTCTGGTTCTGCACAAACAATACCAAGGATGTTTACAAGGATATGCAGGCAAACCCGGAGATTGAGGTTTCCGTATCCAATCCGGAGTACGCATGGATCCGTCTTCACGGAAAAGCTGTTTTTGAGGACAACCATGAAGTAAAGGTAGCCTGCATGGAGAATCCTATTGTCAAAGGTCAGTATGAGACTGCTGAGAACCCGATCTTTGAGGTATTCTACCTTGAGAACCCACATGGTCTGATCGCAGACTTCTCCGGAAACCCGCCATATGAATTCTAATTGAATCAACACCCAATTGATTCTATGTCATAACAGACTCCCGATAGCACCAAGGCAAATTCCTGCATTCATTCCTCATTCAATGGACGCAGGAATTTCCTGGTTACTGTTCACTCTGTGAACAGTAACATTTCCAATACATAAAAAGCGGACATTTACAACAGATACATTTCACAGGAACTGCAAGGAGGTCTGTCCTTTCGGAGCAGTGGAAAGAAGGTAAGCTATGGAGATCCGTAAACATCTTCATATCGTAAGGAGGCAGAAAAAAGTGGACTGGGCACAGTTTTTATGCGGGATACCCGCAAGAGATTATATATTTCAGAAGGAGCCCTATGAGGAACAGATCACACAGGCTTCGGCATATCTGAAGGAAGCAGATCATGTGCTGATCGGAGCAGGTGCCGGCCTTTCTGCAGCGGCCGGTCTTACCTACAGCGGGAAACGCTTTCAGGAAAATTTCAGCGATTTTATAAAAAAATACGGGCTGCAGGATATGTATTCTGCCGGTTTTTATCCATTTCAGACAGAGGAAGAGCGCTGGGGTTACTGGTGCAGACATTCTTATGTAAACCGTATCAAACCACCGGCTTTGCCACTGTATCAGCAGCTTTTTGACCTGGTGAAAGAAAAAGACTATTTTGTGCTGACCACCAATGTGGATCACCAGTTTCAGAAAGCCGGATTTTTGGAAGAGAGGATCTTTGCCACACAGGGAGATTATGGCCGGATCCAGTGCATGAAGGGATGTCATCCCAGGACCTATGATGCCGTTTCCATGTTTGCCAGATGGTTCAGGCAGAAAAGGACTGTAAGATTCCTTCTTATATGGTGCCGAAATGTCCGGTATGCGGCGGCCCTATGGCTATGAATCTCCGATGCGACCAGTATTTTGTGGAGGATGAGCAGTGGAATGAGGCTGCGGAAAATTATGGAAAGTATCTGAAACAGCTGAAAAAAGGCAAGGCTGTACTGCTGGAGCTGGGCGTTGGTTTTAACACACCATCTATTATTCGCTTTCCTTTTGAAAAAATGGTACGTGAGCACAAAAATACAGAGCTGATCCGCCTGAACAGAGACGAGGCTGTGATACCGGAAAGCTTCGGAGACCGGGGGATCGGAATCAATCGTGACTTGTGCGACAGCTTACGGGATATTACAATAGAAATAAAAAAGATATCCGCAGATCATTTGCAGGACAGCTGATATAAAACCCAACAGAAACCAAAGTGCCAATGGGAAAAATCTGCGGAAGTGTTACAGGCAGGGCAAAACAGAACTGGTAAATAACAGAAGGAGGACATATGGATCAGAAACAGCGTCTTGATTATCTTGTGGAAAAATTCAAAGAAGATTCCGGAGAATACAGGAACCTTAAGGTCTCGGACAACGATGTAGAAAAAAGAAGAATCCTTCGTTCTCTCATGAACATTCGCATGCCCCGGCATATGGATGAAGAAATCCTGAAGGTGCAGGATGAATCCTGAAGGAAGATGCCAGGGAAAAAGGAATCGTGACCCTGGATCAGATCCCGACGGTAAAAGAGGCGTACCACAGTACTGTGCCTTTTGCGGAAAAAATCTCTATCTGGCAGGGCGATATCACCAGACTTCAGGTGGGAGCTATCGTCAATGCAGCCAACTCCCAGATGCTGGGCTGTTTTGTGCCCTGCCACAGATGTAATTGACAATGCGATCCATTCGGGCTGCGGGAGTGGAGCTTCGTGCAGAGTGCAGCCGCCAGATGAACCAGAAACGGATCCGCTACGGAAGATCCTATGAAGAACCAACCGGCCAGGCATGGTGACCGGTGGCTATAACCTTCCGGCGGAGCATGTGATCCATACGGTGGGGCCTATTGTTTACTACGAAGTCACGGACAAGTTACGGCAAGATCTGAAAAACTGTTACGAAAGTGTGCTGAACTGCTGCCTGGAAAACAATATCCGATCCGTAGCGTTCTGCTGTATCTCCACCGGAGAGTTCCATTTTCCCAACAAAGAAGCAGCAGAGATCGCTGTGAACACCACAGAAGCCTTTCTGGAAAAACATGGAGATGCTTTTGACCGGGTGATCTTTAATGTGTTTAAGGATATGGATCTGGAGTATTATAAAAATCAGTTTTAAGTATCCGGTCAGCTCCTGGCTTTATGAAAACAGCCTCGCTGAAGACTGCATACGGTTATTGTATGCCATGCCTTCTGCGGGGCTGTTATTTTATTTTTTAAACAGTTTATCATTACAGAGATCCACAAACAGCTGGGCTGTTCTGGAAAGAGGTCCGTCGCTGCGGTAGCACAGGGACAGCTGTGAAGAGATCGCTGGTGTGATGGGAATGGCACGCCAGGGAGAGTAGCTGGGTCTGGGACCGTTCTCGGGAAGCTGGACGTGAACATCCATCAGCAGGGCCACACAGGCCTGATTAGTCACCATGTCCGAATCGGTTCTGTGGCTGGTAAAAACGATATTTGGTACAAAATTGGCGTTCTGGCAGGCTATTCTAGCAACACCCTCAAGTTTGCCCCTCACGAAGAGAGCCCCTCAACAACTTTGATTACCCTTTATATTTCCAGCAGATTTTCCAGAGAAAAAATGATTCCCAATCAAGAAGTTCTTCCATTTTATTAAGATTCTGGTCAGAGTGTTCCAGCTCCCTGGAAAAACGGTAACAGATTGAGACCAGATCTGGAAAGGAAAACTGCTTTTGCTGCAAAAGCCAGGTTCCCATTGCCAGCTCGTGGATCATGAAGGTGCAGATAACTGCCATTTTTACTTTGGCGAAGATCTGTTCATCATATACGGCCCCGCAGAAATACGTGTAGATCCAATAGAGCAGGAGCTGTTCTTCCTGAATCTTCCAGTCCGGATAAAAGGTTTCGAATTCAAGACAGACATCCTGGTATTGTTGTTCGGTATCACAGGCGGTATATAACGGGGTTAAGGTTTCCAAGAGGTAATCATGCCAGCCAGAGCGGAGAACTTCCATCTGAGGAATGATGGTTTTCCAGATGTTTTTTCGCAGGTCGTCAGAAGGCTTTTTGGCAGTGATCCACTTGCAGAGTTTTTTCTGGAAGGAATCTCCGAAAGCAGACTTTTGATGGCGCGAACGGATCGTTTCCCATTGAAACAATTTGTTCCGGTCCAGACAGAGCTGAAAATCATGGCCGCAGGCCAGAAGCTTCCGGCGGCGTAACGCACAGGGAACAGAACGGTCCTGGATCACGGAGAAGAGATAGTCTCTGGTGTCCATCAGCGCGGTGAAAAGGAAATAGTCGAAGTCGTCATAAGTCTCTTCTGGAGTTTCCTTTTCCACAGTCCGGAATGTGATTTTTTCTTTGTGGCTGAGAAAGATTCTGGCGGCTTCCGGGCAGGAAAGAGACAGAGACAATTCCCGAAGTCCCTCAAATTCTTCGATATGCCTCGGGTATTTACGGCAGGTATCGCAGAGCATATCTTTGCCCGCTTCGCTGTAGATATCACAGAGATTATCTTCGTTCAGAAATGCACAGCGTTTTTGATAATGACGGAAAGAATGTTCCTTCCAGTCGATGTCATTCAGAAGGCGGTTGCGAAAAGCTCCTTTGCAGTGGCGGTATTTTTTCAGACTGTTTTGATCGATCATGATCTGCCAGCCGGCACAGCAGGTATCCGGACAGCTGCCTGCGATGCAGGAAAATTCATTACAAAAAGTAGGTTTCGTGATTTGCATAATAGTTCTCCCGAAGGTTGTAAATTTTACCTGGAATTATAGCACTGCATAAAAGAAACTACAACAGAAATGAAGCGTGATATCCTGACAGTGTTAAGAATGAGAACTGGAAATTGTCATGTAATCTGATAAGCTTTTCAAGTTAATTAATGTGGGCTAACTGTGTATAGTAAAGTAAGGAATCAAAGAAGCGAGCTTATCATGCCAGATCAGAAAATTGACAATCTTTTAAATCTAGCCCTGGATGCTACAGAAGAGGAACGCCAGAAATCCGGAAATCTGAACACAGGATATGATCCTGCTGGGAAAACCTGGGATGTGATCGTGAAATACACAGGCAGGGAGGAGGAGCTTTCCGGAGAGGGAATACAGGCAGTTCCGCTTCTGGGAAACTATGCAGTTGTTACTTTTCCGGAGCGTGAGATCGACAGCTATTCTGACCGAGAAAATGTGATCTTTATGGAAAAACCAAAACAACTTTATTTTGAAGTGTTTCAGGGAAAAACAGCCAGCTGCATCCAGGCGGTACAGACCGGAGCGGAAGGGTTGACCGGAGAAGGAATCCTTATGGGAATCGTGGATTCCGGTGTTGATTATTTCCACCCTGATTTTCGAAATGAGGATGGAAGCAGCCGGATCCTGTATCTATGGGATCAGGGAATTCCGGGAAAACCACCGGCAGGATATGGGGCAGGAACAGAATATACGAAAGAAGAAATTGATGAGGCGCTTGCACTTGGAGAAAACCAGGGCAGACGCCTTGTTCCGTCTGTGGATATCAGCGGACACGGGACTGCTGTGCTTGGAATCGCAGCCGGAAACGGAAGGGCTTCCGGTGGTGTGAACAGAGGCGTTGCCTATGAAAGTGATCTCCTGGTTGTGAAAATGGGAATTCCAAAGGAGAATTCTTTTCCCAGGACAACGGAACTGATCCAGGGAATCGACTATCTGATGAGGAAGGCGCTGGAACTAAATCGGCCGTTGGTGATCAATCTGAGTTTTGGGAATAATTATGGGTCTCATGAACCTTATAATTAAGGGAAAACATAAGAAAACACTGATATTTCCTGTGTTTTCAGGCAATTCAGTGTTTTACTCGGATTCATGTTTGGTTGTTGTTTGAGTCTTATAATACTCGGTCAGGATCATGTTAATCTGCTGGGAACGTGTACGATAGTTCGCTTTTGCATCCTTATCAATCTCAGCAACCAGTTCTTTGGACAAAGTAGTATAGACCTGAATATTGTTGGAACTGATAGCCATGTGGCACCTCCGATTCAATTTAATAGAATTATTCTATCATACTTCTTCGGGAGGGGCAATGTGAACTGAAAATTGAAGAATTATTGTTACTGTAAAATTGGAACGGTCGTAAAGAAAATCTATGAATAGAGAACGATAAGAAAGGTAGAACAGACAATGAAGAAAACAATTTTTGAAGAGATGGGCGGTACTTATATCAGACATGGGGATTATCTTATCCCTGCTCTTACCTTACCGAAGGAAGAAGAACAAAGGGTTGTCGGTGTATGGGGACAAAGACATTTGCGGTATTTGAAGGAATACCGCAGATTGCTATATCTGAATATGCTTACAAGCGGCAGGCTGAATGGTTATTTGGCTGATATAGAAGAACAGGCACAGGAACGCTTTGAAAGACTTGTAGAACAGATGAAACAGGCACAAGGCATTACAGAACAGCTAAAGGTGGAAAATGTCTTGGAATGGATAGGAAGAATGAACAATATACAAGTATGTGCGAGGGAGATTGTGGATAAAGAGATAATTTATCAAGAATGAAATGTAAGATAAATAGTGTATAAAATGTAGCAGGGCATCATAAGATAAAATTGTAATTGCATTTTCCACATAGTTCGTGTAAAATGTAATTAGAAAAGCTGTGCATCAGCGGTGGGTTGACACCTAAAATCTGATACGTTTTCCGAACGAAGGTGTCGGAGGTTGGCAGGCAACGGAAAAACCTGATATTTTCCAGACGAAGGTGCTGGAGGTTGGCAGACAACGGAAAAATCAACCATGAGAAGGGAATGTTTAGTGCTGCGGCGTGAACATTCCCTTCTCTAAATTTTATGGGATAAGGATTAAGTTATGGACAAAAGACGTGCAATTCAGATTATGACAAAAGCGGCACAACTATATAAAGAACATCTTGAGGATCAGAAGGTTTTGTTCCTATATGGCTTACCGAAAGAGGTGAATAAGCAATTACAGGAAAGTAATAAGATTTTGTCATCTGTACAGGGATATGAAGTTGTTTTCCATAGATACAATTTTTTACATTTGACAGGAGTTCGATTGAATAAAAAAGAGACAGCTTCTGCAATTCATTTTTACCAGAAATGCCTGGATAAGCGATTAACAGAAAATGATTTTGTTTTTGCAAAAGATGGCTCTACGGGGCAAAAATTGGATATATTGGAACGTATGATGCTTATTAAGAAAAACGTAACAATGATAGGAGAATTTACAGATCGAGGACCGAAATTATATACAGAAAAAGCTGCCGGGAATATATGTGGTTGTATTGGCTTCGTAAAAGATAAAAATACGAAATTAAATGTACCGAACACATTGCTGAAAAAGGACATCAGAGATGTAACAGCACAGCCTACATATAAAGTATTTGCTGTAATATCAAAACACTATACAGATGAGAAATATACAAATCTTGTGAAGATGGACAAAAGTATTGATTTGAAAGAGTGTTGTTTCTCAGAAACAATAGAAAATATGATAGATAGAGAAAATCTATAATGAAATATAAAGAAACCATGCTACTGCTTTTTGTAACAGTATCATGGTTTTATTGTTTGTCGTCTATATTTTAAGTTGATTATTACTTTACAAAATTGGCAATGTTATAATTATCATTGATTTTAGAAGAAGGGAGTATCGAGGGAAATTAGTGGAACTGGTTTTGCAAGCATAGCGTTGGATATCCAAACGCACTTGGGAGCCCCCCAAACCCCATTTGTTGGCTTTACAAAGTAGGAATTTTTTTGCTCAAGATAAAAAGAGAGTGCGTAAGCGGAAAGAAATCAAATTATGCTTACGCACTTTGTGCCTCACTTTTGCTCGGTGGTTAGCAGTTTGTGAATTATTGGGATGAAGCAATATAACTGTTTTGAGAAAACGGGATATTTTTTATATTAGTAGTTTAAACATTATAGTTCTGTGTTGTGCGATTTTTGCCTGGATTGAACAGGATGTTTTTTTTGCAATTCCTGTTTCCTCTGATATTCAAGTTCCCAGGTACGATGAGAGAAGCTATAGGGATCTTCCATATTGAGATCATCCACTTCATGGGTTGCGATATCACGATAGTGATAGTCATAATATTCACCAAAAGTACCTTTGAGCTGCTCAATCAGTTTCTCTCGGAAAGTAGGTCGTATCTGGATTCTGGCATCCAGTAATTCTGTATATTGCTCTGGTTTAGGCCGGAGTTTTTCCTCTTGGAAAGCGACAGCATCTTTTTCAAGCTGCTCTTTGAGAGCCATATCCTGAGAATCGAGAATATCCAGATTCTTATCCATCTGGTCGTATTTTCTGGAAAGGCTCGCCATATCTTTCTCTGTGGAGCATTCAGCCTGAAACAGCAGCTGTTCTTTGGCAGATTTCAGTTCCTCGATTTCTTCTGTTACGGTTGTAAGCTGCTGGTTTAACTTTATATGCTGGAAAGGATTTAGAATACTGGTTTTACTTTTTTGCACATTTAGTTCTTTCTTTTCAGTAACTTTCGCTTTGAGCTTTTTCTTAATGGTATCATATTTATTTAGGATAGGACGAAAATGCTGCATCCAGTCATGGATCACTTCTTTTTGCATTTCATTATGAAGTAAATGATATTGTGTAAAAATCATATGATTGCGGATTGCTTCTAATGTTTCTGCAATTACCGGAATAGATTTTTCGACAGCTTGAACCAATTTTTTTATCTGTGTTTTTAATTCCCGTAGTATTCTGTTATCCGCACGAACCCGACGGTTGATTTCACACCGGTCTGCTATCATGCCTTTCTTTTCCATATTCTGGGCAATGTAGCCTTCGTGGATGGTTGGCTGTTCAGTGATTCCCTGAGCTGCAAAACTGCGGTGATCAATGGCGGCATTTATCTGATTAAGGGCAAGCATTTTATTTACGGCATCTGCCCAGTTTGCTCTCCAGAGGCAGAGCTGTTCCTCACTGTTCCATTGTTCGGAAATCGGGTTTTGTCTGCCATACCGGGTGCTTTTTGGATGTTTGTCGATACGTTCATAACCTTTCTCCTGTGCTGCCGAGGGAGTCAGATATACTTTCTTTTTCCCAGCTTTATAACGATACTGTTTTTCCCAGCCCTCTTTCTGAGCATCCTTAAATTCAGAAGCAGTAAATCCCTTTTCCTCTCCATCTTTGATGCATAGATATTCTTTTTCGGTTTTATACTGCCATGTTCCGTTTTCGTTTAATGGACGGACAGTAAGTAGAATGTGTGCATGGGGATTGTGACCATCTGTATCGTGAATGGCGAAATCGGCACACATTCCCATATCTACAAAATTCTTTTGAATAAAATTCTGAAGAAGAGAAATATTGCTGTCTTTATCCAACTCAATAGGGAGTGCGACAACAAATTCTCTTGCCAGTCGGCTGTCTTTTGTTTTTTCAGCAGCTTCTACAGCATTCCAGAGTTGCTCCCGGTTTTTCCATTTAGGCGGAGCATAGGGGGAAGCATTACTTCCTGATAGATCAGTCCATGTTTTCGGGTGTAGTCATGCTGGATGCCATCGTAATCATTGTATATGCGGCTACAGCTCATATAAGCAGATGCAGCGACAGCAGACCGCCCGGAACCACGGCTGACGACCTTGGCTTGCATATGATAAATTGCCATATCTGGCACCTCCTTTCGATGTTGCCTGCAACAGCGGATAGCCCTCGGCAGAGCGCACGAGCCCGTAGGGGATACCACCGCCCGATTTATCGGGTGGTGAGTAAGTGCGCTTCGGGAGTAGAACTTGTGTATTTACATTCCTCTTAGCCGGAGCATCAGCTCCCGCTTTAGGGTATCTAAATCCATTTCTTTAATATGTGGAGCAATGCTTTCCAGAATCGCTCCTTCTTGAATCAATCTGCGTGTTCTGGCATTACGTTCCTTTTTACGGTTTCTTGCTTCGATTTCTTCCAGTCTGTGTTTTGCCTGTAAAAGCACTTTTTCTTCTGGTGTCATAATTCTTTTATTTGCCATATCTGGCACCTCCTTTTTATGCCCGTATCCGGGCGATTTAGTTTTAAAATCTTGTGGTTTAGTACTATAGTTTTAGATAACTGACAGTGGCATGTCTCTGGTGATAAATAAGAAAAGAAAGTAGTACTACTGTCAGTGAAAAATAGTTATTGTGCGATGCTGCTTTGTTTCAACTCTGGTTTGAAGTGTGATTATCTAACAGAATTTTTTTCGTTTTTTTTAAATTAGCTGTTGCATTGTCCTGACGGATATTCCGGTTATTGATACGGATGGGAACACATCTCTCCAGAATCCGGTCATAAATTCGCTTGTGTGCGATATCAGCGGCGTTATTCAGCTCTGATAAAGTGAGATTGGTTGTTATGATCAGGGGCTTTTTACTGCGGTAACGGCTGTCAATCACATTGAATACCTGTTCCAGTGCAAAGTCAGAGTTCCGTTCAATTCCGAGGTCATCAATGATCAGAAGGCTGTAGCGGTGTAAGCTGTGGATGAACTGATTCCTGTCTTCAAAATGCATTCCGGTAAGGGTATTCAGAATCCGGGAAAAGTTGGTCATCAGTACCGGGACGCCTTTTTCCAGAAGGGCATTGGCAATGCAGCCTGCAAAGAAAGATTTTCCAGTACCGACATCGCCCCAGATGAGAAGTCCGGAAGCGTTTGCTTTCATCTCTTCCCAGTTACTTACATAATTGTGTGCAAGTTTCATTTCCGGATTGCTGCCGTTATCTTTGGCAAAGGTGTAGTCATAAAGTGATTTGTCCTGTAAGCCGCTGGTTTTGAGATGCTCTATTTCCATTTGCTTTTCATGAAGTTTTCTCTGGGCTTCCTCCTGTTCAAAGATCTCCTGCTGGCACTTACAGCGGATGGAAGGAATAAGAACCTTTCCCTGTAATTCATGCCTGCACTGTCTTGGCGTATTGCATTTGGAACAGTAGATCAGGTGATTTGTTTCGTTAAAATATTCATCAGACTGAAGCTCTCTGTTTGGTGTGATAGCTGTTGGTTTTTCTGTAAATGTTGTCATAATGTTTCGTATTCCTCACTTTCATAATTTCGTTGCCGGGAAACAGGATGATCCTGTCTTGCCCAACGGATGATGGTAGCTGCATGGTTTTGGTATTGCTTTCCGGTAGAAGCCATATAACCGGATAAGCGTTCCATATAGTCCTGCCAGTCAGGGATTGTCTGCCGGATATTTTCCAGCTCCGTCTCTGACAGAAAAACATTTTGAAATGTTCCATAGGGTGAGCGTGGCTCTTTACTCCCTCTTATTGTTAAATGGTTCTTTTTTATCTCTTTCTTATTACTGGACAGTTTTCTGTCTGTATCAGGGAAAGAATCCTGTCTGTCAATAGGACAGTTTTCTGTCTGTCTTGAGGAAAGAATTCTGTCTGTATTGCTGAGGGTTTCTTTCGGGATTTTTACATAGATCCGATTAGGGTGTCCGGGTCCCTGCCGTTTTCGGAAGATAAGCTCTTGTTTTTCCAGTACTGCCAGAGCAGTTTTCACCGTCATCTGGCTTTTGTGGAGAACTTCTGCCAGTGCTTCAATCGTAAAGTAGAGGAACACATGACCATTTGTATCTGACCAGCCTCATTTTTCTGGGAAAGCCTTGCACGGTCGAGCAGGATCATATAAAGCATTTTGGCAGTTTCGTTTATTTCCATGTCCAGAAGAAAACGGGGAAACATCATATAAGATGGCAGGCTTGTGTCTGCTGTCAGAAAGTCCGTCATGTGTTCACCTCCAATCACAATGGTTTATTCTCCAAGAAAATCCCAGTCTATATCACGATCCGGCTGTTCTTTTTCAGGAGCTGGAAAGGGCATCCTGATGGGGGATTCCCTTTCCAACATGCCTGCAGTCAGCCCGGACAGAAAAATCGGCAATGACTGTTTCAGGCTGTGTTCTACTGCTTCTACAATCTGTTTCACAAAAAGTTCTTCCCGTTCCCTTGTTTCCAGATAGGGATCAGCCTGAGTGCGGTAGTAGCGGTCAAAATAATCGACCAGTGCAAGGGAGATTACCTGGCTGTAAGATTTAAAATTCTGTCTGTCCATCGTCTGTAAATATTCCCAGGCTCTCCGCTGCTGGTCTTTGTCCAGATTAAATCGCAGGTTTGTGTTGCGGATATGGTTCTGCATGGCTTATCCCCTCCTTTTCAGGCTCATATAAGCCAGAGATTCATAACCTTTGGCAGTGGCACAGATATCATCAAGGATGGTAACTCGTGATTTGTCATACGCTCCAAAGTTACGGATCAGGCATCCACCGCCTCCGACCACATACAGGCGCATCAGGCCAGGATTGTATTCATATTTGCGGAGCGTGGCAAAAATATCTGTGACATACTGTCTGGCAACAGCAGTAATACAATCCAGATAAGACGCTGAAATGTCAGCGGTTCCAAACCGCAGAATCTGCTCTACGGTAGATTCTTCAATCTTTACTCCGAAGTTGTCCAGAACAGCGTTTTTAGCGGCAATCATGCATTGGTTTACGCCAAACTTTTCTGTCCAGCACCGGCTTTCCTGTGCTTTCTTATTATTGATATACAGAATGTTCATGGTTCCGTTGCCGATATCTGCAAGAAGATTTGTCCCCTTGAAATCTCCAAGTCGGTTTACGATAGCCGGATATCCCTGCGGGTAAAGGCTGCATCCCACAAAACGGAGATGATACTCTTTGCTGTTAAATCGGTAATGGACTTCTGGATTCTGGAGCAGATAGGAACGGAAATCTTCTCTCTGGTTTCTGATCCATGTCAGAGGAAGCCCGGCAGCCAGATGAACGTCTGCTTCACGGATGGAAAAGACATTCAGTTCCCTTGCAATCGCCATGAGAGTTAGAAGATAATATTCTTCGTCCATAGCTTTATCTGGGATAAATTCTTTGTGTCCTTCGCCAATCCGGTAGTAAATGCCGTTATATTCCAGAATATTCCCGGTGAAGATGGGTTCTGTTTCATAGGCTTTGATTCCGTTGGTGTGACGGTATTTGCTGTTTTCATGTTGCCGTAGCCGTGATCTACAGCAATGATTTTTGTGTTTCTGAGTTCTCGCATAAAAAACACCTCCATTTTCGTATTGATTAATTCAGCAGGCTGTACCGGTGTGGTACTGCTTTGCTGTGAGATAAGCATACGAAAGTTGGAGGAAAAAGACATTGAGGGAAAATTGAGTTGGAATTGAAAAATAGGATATAATTTTGTAAAATAGAGCAATTTCTTTAGTTTTTTATAGCCCTGCATTTTTTTGTTATAAACGTTCATTAAATGTTGACATGTTATTATATAAATGGTAAAATTGTACAATAAAATGTGGAAAGTTGGATGGAATTTATTGAATTATAATAAAACTAATCGTACTTAACTGGCGGCTTATGTATTTGTAGAACTTAGAATAATAGAAAATTTAAAATATTATCAATTTTTACAGCTGTTGCAATGCTTTCAGTAGGAACAACAGTTTTTGCAAGTCCTTAACTGTTGTTTGATAAGGAGTGTAGTTTTATACAAATAGTGATATTATTGCAAAAAACTAGGATTTTATAAAATAAAAAAATCAAGTCTATAGCTGTTTGAAGTGAGGAGAAAAGCGTATGAGAAATGTGTTGGCAACGGACATAAAAAACAATATTCGAAGCATTCGCTTTATTTTGGGGATTTTTCTAATCGTTTCGGCTACCCTGATGTCTGAGCATGAGATGTTGCAGAAGATCATAAATGCAGGCGGATCTGCAGAAGGACCAGGCTGGTTCGTAGCATACACCTATTGTATGAACAGCGTTAATATGCTTCTGTTTGTTCCCATTGCCGTTGCTTTTGCGGGTGGAGAGAATACGGAGGCTGAGCTGCACAGTCGTTTTTTTCTGTTCAGTTATATCCGTTCAGGGAGAAAACAGTATCTCGTAGGAAAAGCAGCAGGATTGTTGGTCTCCGGAGGTTTGACAGCTTTTTTAGCCATGGTGTTCCTTCTTGTAATCTGTATACTGAGGTTCGGTCAGTATCCTTCTCTGATTGACGGAAATTATGAGATGGCAGTGCTTGTGGGCAGAACGGCGGTAAGCTTTCTGAGATTGTTTTTAAATGGCGCTTTTTGGGCGCTAATTGGCGGTACGTCGGCTGTCATAACAAAAAATCGCTATATGTCCTATGCCGTTCCTTTTATTCTTTATTATGTCCTGACCGTATTTCAGGAGCGTTACTATCAAAAAGCATTCTTTCTGAGTCCCCGCTATTGGGCGGCGTCTATTTACTACAATGATATCTTCTGCATTGCTATATTAGCGGTTGGAAGTTTTTTAACGGCACTGATCTTTATGTGCGCAATAGAAAGAAGGTTGCGGTATGCGTGATATTAAACAGGCTTTTTGGATTGCAGGCCAGAATTTCTATGGATGGAAAAAAAGTCCGAGGATCTGGATGACCTTTATTTTGGCAGCTATATTATGTCTGATGCTGTCGGATCAGATTATTTCCCATGCGATAAAATATGAGACAATCCTTCAGGTATTCGAGCCGTTTATTTGGACATATGGGGATGCATCCTCTGTTATGCTGTCCTCCCTGCTTTTAATCCTGCTCTTTGCGGACATGCCATTTATCAGTCAGGCAACTCCGTATTGGCTTGTACGCACAAAACGGAAGATATGGCTTGCGGGTCAGATTATCTATGTGATCCTGGCGACTGTGATCTATAATATTTTTTTGGCTGTGATGCTTGGAATTATGGGAGCTCCCTTTTCCTTTACGGGAAATGTGTGGAGCGAAACAGCGGCAATGTTGGGCTATGGCGGTGGGGAGAGCATAACCGTTCCTGTTTCCATAAAAACAATGGAAAGCTCAACTCCTTATATGTGCGCAGCATAGTGTTTGGACTTGTACTTTTATATACTCTTTTTATCGCAGTTCTCATGTTGTTTTTAAATCTGGCTGCGGGAAATATGGCAGGGGTGATCGGTGCTTTTGCAGTCAGTCTGTATGGGCTCCTGCTGAACCCAGATGTTTTCCGGAAACTGTTTCATTTTACAGAAAGTCAGGAATATAGGGCGAACGTGTTCTGCGGCTGGCTGTCTCCGTTGAACCAAGCTACCTTTCCCATGCACAGCTTTGGTTATGATTACCTGCCAGGGATCGGATGAGCATGTTCATATTTGCAATATTAATCATAGCGCTGATCGGCTTGTCAGCCGTCCGAATTAAGGGCTATAATTTCTCTTTTACGCAGACAAACGAATAAATGGAGGGCAAAATGGAATATGCAATCAGGTTGAAGGGACTGACAAAATCCTTCAAAAAGAAAAAGTATTAAAGAACATTACCCATGATTTTGAAAAAGGGAAGATTCATGGGATTATGGGGTTTAACGGTTCAGGGAAAACCGTAATGTTTAAATGCATCTGTGGATTTTTACAACCTGAGAGCGGCACAGTGCTCGTAGGGGGAAAACAGATCGGGAAGGAGCTGGACTTTCCAGATTCCGTAGGCATTATCATTGAAAACCCTGGCTTCTTTCTGGATCTCAGCGGTTTTGCGAATTTAAAGAGACTGGCGTCTCTGAAACACCGTATTTCCGATGACGATGTGAGGGCGACGATGCGTGCCCTAGGGCTTGATCCTCTGTCTAAAAAGAAGGTAGGACAGTATTCTCTTGGAATGCGTGAACGTCTTGGTATCGCACAGGCAATCATGGAAGATCCGGAGCTTTTGATATTGGACGAGCCTTTTAATGGTCTGGACAAGCAGGGGGCAGGAGAGGTCTGCGAGCTTTTTGCGGGGATTAAAGGAACGAGGGAAGACTATTCTTATCGCAGCACATAACATGCTGGAGATCGAATGGCTCTGCGATACGATCTGTGAGATGGATGCAGGTGTCCTGACGCAGATAAAATAAAAATACGGGGGAAAGAATATGGGAAAGGTATTAATTAAATGCATTCAAACACCAATGCAGAAATATTTTTATGATCGTTCTTTGGATTCTGTAGTTATGGTGAATGATGAAGAATATCAGATATTAAAAACTGTGGAAAAGACAAAATTGGTTCCTGATGGAGTGTTAAGACGGTTTGTGAAAAGCGGATTATTGCGTGAGACTGCGATAGAAGAAATTGAGCATCCTGAGACAGAAAACTTACATTTGTTGGCAGAACATTATATGGGCAATCTGATTTTGCAGGTAACTCAGCAGTGTAATTTGAGATGCAAATATTGTGCATATTCTGGAAACTACTATAATCGTTCCCATACGTCAAATAGGATGGATTTCGAGACAGCCAAAAAAGCAATAGACTTTTATTTGAAAAGAAGCGAAAAAGCGGATCAACTTGCATTATCATTTTATGGGGGTGAGCCTCTTCTGGAATTTGAATTGATTAAGAAATGTGTTTCCTATATTTTACAACGTAAAGGGGATAAAAAAATTCTTTTTACTATGACGACTAATGGGACTTTAATGACAGAAGATGTCATAGAATTTTTGGTAAAATATGAGTTTAATCTTATGATTAGCCTTGATGGTGAATAAGAAAAGTCACGATATAAATCGAAAGATTTAAAACAGGAAAAGGTTCATTTGACATTATTTTAGAAAATTTTGAGTAGACTGAAAGCTTACAATGAAGAGTACTATTCAAAAGTTTTGTTTAATTGTGTTATTAGTTCTTCATCAGATCTTGAAAATATATATCGATTTTATTCGGAAGAAGAGCTGTTTGAAGCAGGGACAGTGAATTTCAATTATGTAAATCCAGTTGGTTTAAAAGATGAGACATTGTCGCGCATAACACAAAAAAA